>Ga0136643_10011233_pt1 | contig 13281 bp, 7 predicted proteins | sample TergutLab28metaG_FD_96883 | JGI IMG/M metagenome (GOLD analysis project Ga0136643, IMG submission 96883) | Labiotermes labralis P1 segment gut microbial communities from Petit-Saut dam, French Guiana - Lab288 P1 (version 3) (version 3) | ecosystem: Host-associated > Arthropoda: Insects >...
CCAAATATTCTCCTCAACACCATGTTCTCAAACACCCTCAGCTTCCTTTCCTCCCGCAATGTCAGCGACCAAGTTTCACACCCATACAAAACAACAGGCAAAATTATAGTTCTATATATATCTTGATCTTTAAATTTTTGGATAGCAACCTGGAAGACAAAAGGTTCTGCACCGAATTATAGCAAGCATTTCCTGACCTCAGTCTGCTTTTAATTTCTTCCGGCATAGAATTTTGATTTGTTAAAGTTGTTCCCAAATATTTAAACTCTTGCACCCTCTCGAAGGTACTATTATCAATCCTCACACTGTGAATTCGTCCTGCTTAATGAATTAATACGAGGTATAATTGCATTTGCAACCACTACCAACTATCATACAAAAATCTACTGTTTTGTGTAATTTTAATAATTTCAGTATTTGATAAATTTAGCAAACGCAGTATCAAAGCTCCCTGAAGATGGCGCGGAAGCACCGAAACACGCAGGAGCTTTTTGTAATACTAATTTAATATTTTAATATATGTATGTGTATTTGTTGGTACAAATAAATAGTGAGCCGGAGTTACATTTGTGTTGTGTCTTTAGGTGTTTCTCAGGCTGCGTCAGTTGCTGACATGACTGTTGCGGGCGGGTCAATACCTAGCAGAGGCTGGAAGTTTTCTCTTTACCACCACGTTCAGACCATTTCCGGTGTTTACACTGACGGCTCTTTTCCGCTGCGTTTTGTCACTGGGCACGAACAGCCATGAGTGTGGAGCTGCTGTTTTACGGCCCAATAATACACCATGATGCTTTGTTGCTGAGATTGGGACAAATTCGCAACAATGCACATTTTAGCTTCCTTGTGTCCACATATATGAAGGTCTAACACTGCCCGTCGAATTGTCTTGACATCTGGTATTGGAGGTTTCTGTCAGAATGCTGCGTTACATTGCGGTTTTGAGTAAGACTGGACACTTTACTTGAAGATTTACGCATGTTTCTTTTGTCGTTTCCTGCGTAACTCGATAAATATGTATCGAGTGAAAACTGTTTGGAACACAGGCTGGAGAGTGGAATGAAAGAAACGTTTCATATCCAACGTACTTTTATTCCATAACGATTGAAACTTTCGAGATTGTTAAACAAAGTAAGTGAATGTGCCAGGCTTGTTACGTCATAATTGTTACATTTGTATTTTAGTGCACAGCATAATCATGTGCGGTACCAGTAAAAGAAACTGATGTGTCTTTCGAAATTGTCATATGCTTAAGGCACTTGTAATTAATGTTTCGGACATTGTCTTCTGTGTCCACAGCATATTTACTGTTTTATGATTTCTTGAAAGTGAAAACATTTGCTCTTCATTGTAGGAGTACTAATCAGTTTGTAAGTGAACTTGAAGGGACAGGTCCATGTTAAAACAATTCATTATCACAGGACGCAATGAATGCACCGTTGGGACTCAGATGTGTGTTATGTGGTGAATTTTGCCACTGGAAATCCATTGTGATGTCGCGAAATGAAATTCTTCTTTCCCTCGACGCCACTTCGCCTGTTCGGTTTCACGAAACAGCGGCCCATTCAGGATATAAACGGCGTGGTATTTGGCACGACCACGAATCCGAGTGTCATGTTTTTGTTTTTTTGGAGATGGCGGGGTTGCTGGTGCCGTCGACCTCTGAAACTTTTGTCCACCTACTTGCTATGTAGTATGTATGTTCCGTCCTGAAAACTAAAATTAGCACGTTTGTAATGAATAACGTGAGTCAGCAGAGCACATAACAGAAACTCACACTGGGAGACACGGATGACGTAAAAGCGTGCAATGCTGAACGATTATAATAACTTAAGTAAGTACTATGTTATAGGGTGTCTTCGGAGCTTATAACACATGGAATTAAGAGTACATACTTTGAGGATTATCGGCTGGTAGTAATTTTTCGGCGTTTCCGCACAGGAGCTTTATTTCTGTGTAACATCGGCTGAGTGGCCGCTGTTGGTGGGCTGTGCTTTATGGAGAATGTGGAGAATATAAGATCCTTCCTTGTCTTTACTGGAAATCGAAATGAGGTCGTCCTGCTCGTATCCAGTGACTTTATTAGCGGCCTGTCCAGTCTTATATAGGCTTATGCATACATTTTCGGTCATGGCTGAATACGTTTCTGCAAATCAGTTCGTTCGGGGAAAGGAATGAAGCTGGTCGCCATTTGGTCACTTGTTGTGTCACAACTTCACAAACGTTCACAAGACAACCTGTTTTTGTTAAAGGAGAAAATTCAGTTTCGTCCTTGAAGGATTTATGTAGTTAGTTCCGCAGAAGTGCCCATCGAATACGATAGCTGTCTGATGTCATGTCTACATTAATTGCTTCCCTGCGAGGACACTTAAAGTTGTTTGAATGCATGAGTTTGAGAAATCCTTGTTGAGGAGGTAACAATGCTGTGTGACGCACTGTAGAAGTCTTCGGGTGTGTTAACGTTTCTCTTGTGTGAGCCATTTGTTGCAGCGTGTCTGATATATGGCAGAGCTGTATCATTAAGTGGTGTGCCGGCGCCTGTATGTAAGCAGTACCTGCATCTTGCTTGGCATGTACAATTACAATAGCTCTGAGACATACTGTTCCTCAGCCCCTTGATCCGGGGTATTGTCTTGAAACTTATTGAATTAGTATCTATCTTTTGTCTCCCGTGAGACATTGTTTTGTTTTATGGTATGTGATGGAAGGATGGCGTCATTTCGCCATTAAACCGAGTACGGAACCTTTACAAACTCCGCGTTATGTAGTCGTAGTCATTGTTTTGTGAAGACGCGAAGAAGCGCGCAGAGAATAGCTGCGGCGTTACGGAGGATGATGAAAATCTAAATTCTTGATATAGAATGGAATACCTTTAGTGCTGGAACGTGTCTCTCTGTCCTTATTACCTAGCCGTGTGTTACGGTACTAAATGTGGTGGGGGGGGGAGCTGGTTCTGTTCATATTTCAACGAGCAGGACGGCGTGGCGGCAAAGATTTGTATTTTGGAGGTACTCGGATTGAATCTCATTTGGGGTATACCGGGTGCCCTGCTTTACGCATTTAGTCGTTTTCCTCAGTCCTTCCGGTCATGTGGCGGAGTATTACCTCGATTATGCCACGGTCACATCCTTCCAAATCACTTACTTCAGTCGCCTCGTGGTCCCGGAGAGGGACAGCGCCACACAGTTATCCACAGAAAGCACCTCAGACCGCGTAGCCTATTCTCTGGAGTGATGATTTTATTTTCTCTCAAAAACTGGTTGGAGAAAGTCACATAATTTGGAGATTCACAGTTAGTACTGTTCTTCGCAGGCCTGTGCTTCTTCTTCTTCTTTTTCTTCCATTGGCACTACAGCCCACTTTGGGCTTTGGCCTGTGGAACAATGTCCTTCCATTTTTTTCCTATCTGCCACCAACTCTCTCCATCTTCTTACTCCCAGCACTTGAAGATCTCTTTCTACTTCCTCTTTCCATCTTTTCCTGGGTCTTCCCCTTCTTCTCGTCCCTTTCAGTTCTTGAGTGAAGATCTTTTTGGGCATCCTATCCTCCTCCATTCTCTGTAGGCGACCTAACCAGCTTATCCTTTGCCCTTTTATCCATTTTACTATATATCCTCCTTTGCTCATCTCTTCTCGTTCTCGATTCGTCCGACTTTTCCATTCCCCGTTTTCATATTTAGGACCATATATTCTTAGGCCTGTGCTACTAAAATTTTAGAACCAAGGTATGCATAGGATAGATGAGATATGGGTGAGAAATTGTGTAGGAAGATGCTAAGGAAAACCCATTTAGAAGACCTGGGCTTAAATGTGACAGTGCTATTAATATGTGTTGTAATCAGCTGGACCGTGAAGGTGTAGACTGAATTAATCTGACTAAAGTTAGAGACCAGTGACGGGTTCAGTAAAAGGCGTGGAGTTTGTGGACTAGCTGCATGACAGTTATCTTTGTAACAGTTGTTCTGTTCCGTTGAATTAGTTTCAATGAGCGGCCAAAGATGCTCCGAATTGGGCGTTGACCACTTCTATATGCATTGTTCCTAGTATATCCTACACAAGCACCCTCCAGTTTATTGCTTCTTCAATTTCCGTAACGACAATAAATTAATTAAGAAACAATAAACTCTGCCAAGCCTCCACGATGTTCTTAAAGGCTACGATAGCGTCCCTACTGAACCCGTCTTGCTCACCAGTCACAATGAACGCATGGCGTCTGTTGCCGCTACGCAGACTTTAAATCAACCACGAAACACAGTTCATTAATTCAGCCTTGTAGGACTGTTTCAAGCTTACGTGTTAATTTGAGGGGGTTGTAATCAAAGCAGTAAGATAGTTATGGCCTGTTTATTTAATTGGTTAATAAGCCCTGACATTATCAGAACCGTTGGCCTGGTTCACACAGGAACAAAGCTGTTGGGTCTTTAACTGCCGAGTACAGCTGGGAAGGGCGGTATTCAACGGAGCAACCCAACATGTTAGCTACAAGAAATGCAAGTACTGAAAGACTGACACATTAGACTTGTGGACAAATCGCTTACGTATCAACGTAAAATGTTCCCTGTTTACGCCATGAAGGCATATAGGAGGAGTAGAGGTGTAGCTCCACTCATTCTTAACTTGGGCAGTAGATGGAGGTGAGTTGTTACCTTCACGCCCTGGCCGCTTTGCCCCTGGGAAATAACGCCGGTATCCATTGAATTGGAGGCTAAATGGGCCCTATGGCCGGTCTGGTCATTAAGAAATAAAAGAAAGTCGAACCCCGGACTTCCCAACTCATAGCCTAGTTGCCGTATCGATACCAACTTCGTTACTGCGGCTGCCATGTGTATGTATATACACACAAACATACAGCAGCAGTGATTATCATCACGGCTGTTCGCGAGTCGCATGCGCGTGTATTCGTATGATATTCAGGGGAAATTACCTTTTTAACGTTTGCAATGAGAAACTGTTGAAGAGGAGAAATAAAACACGGACTGAAATTTTGTGGCAACGTACGGCACGTCTGGAAAAAGAATACTTTCTGACACGTGATGCAAGGCAAGAAAACTGTAGAGGAGCTGGAGGGCAATTTGCAACAAACGGAATGTGCATTTGAAAATTGGATAAAATCATGAAACAATATCGCTACTCTTAGTTTTTCATTAATTCGGAAGATTGCAAAGCAAGGGAAACCATTCACTCACGACGAGTCTATAAGCGTTTTCGGCGATTTTACGAAAACAGTAGGGGAAAGTCCCCTACTATGGGGAGGGTTTATAAAAACTGCTATTAAACTTAGGTAAAAGTCGTAAAACTTTTCAAAACAAAAACATAACTTTATTTGATTAATGTAGGGATAGTTGCTACTTAAACATCTTAACTAATGAATTGAAAAAACGTCTGTAAAATTCGTTTCCTTAAAAGCTTCATATTCCCTAATCAGACGCACACGTGTTCCTAATTTAGGGAGGTGCATAATTTACACAGAAAGCACAAAGAATAGCTACAGAATTTAAAAAATTACAAATACAAAGGAAGAACAAAACAGTGTTTATCCCTGACAAGGCTCACAAACAAATTCGTCCTCCATGCCAACACAAAGTGTGTGCGCCCATCTGAAATATTTCGCACATCGTATTCACTCTTTTAAATTGTGGTCTTCAGAGAAACGACCAGTACAGAACATAAGATCAGCGTCTTCTTCCTCCTCTTCTGTCGAATCGTCATCGAAAGGAACAGTTAGGTCAGTGTCCGAATCTGATTGAATGTCAGACGGAGTTGGATCCCGGCAGACCAATCTGTTTCGTCGTTTTGAAGGACGAAGAAGAGCATTCGGCGCAAGGTGATTGGTTTTGGAATTAGTGGTCTGTTTGATTTTCTTTTTCTGAGTTGCCCCAACAAAATTTCTGTAAGATGAACTCGTTATTTTCTTTACTGTTCCATCACGAAGATTTGCGAAAAATTAGCAGAACTCAATGATGGCTAATCTCTGGTCTACACCAAAGCAGGATGGTTCACAGGAGCAGCTGCTTTGTCCTCTGCCGCTAGAGGGAAACCGCGTGGTCTGAAGATGTTCTTGTCACAAGGAAAGAGGCCTGTAGCCCGAAAACCTTTAGCTGCTATCTCGCCTGTTGCAGCTCGCTTGTATGCATTGCTGAATTGTTCGCCAATTGGTAAACGGTGACGACTCGCCCGCCCTAGGTTTGAACGTAGCTATATTTCAATTTCTTGGGAGTAGAATGTTTTCAGGGGCTACATGAAAGCTTTATCCAAGGGTTACATTTTGTGACTGTTGTGACTTGGGAGGCAAATGATGTCCACATGATTCTCTCGAGCTAACGTAATGACCTCCAGGTTCCTTGTGTGTGAATAGTGCCCGTCCGGTACCTAGATAACAGGATACTTTTTTTTTTGGTCGGCTTTATATGTTTCGTGAAATGAAGAAACCTCTGGATGAAAATCTCGCTCTGTATCCACCCCGAGGGATGACACGCGTGGGTTGATCCAAGTGGTGTGCCGGGCATCAGTTCTGGTTTCATATATTTTCTTGGAAATACAAGTAACTGAGGTATAAAGTGTCCAGTTGACTCAAAGAGTAGACGACTGTCGCAAGAGATCCCCGTCCCGCAGATTGAACGGAAGATATCAGACGCTTGCCTTTCAATCCTAATATTTTCGTGAGTTTGTGCTGTACAATATTGATGCCGGTCTCGTCGAAATTGTAACGTCTTGCAGGGTTATGTTAAATGGTGCACATTGAGGGTTCTTAGATTTAAAAAATACTGATCTACTGATTCAGTAGTGAAACCCCTCGCTCCTTGCGAGTGAAGACCTTCAGTGGTTGTGACTGAAATTTCTTGATGACGACGTAGGAAATTGTTCAACCACTTCCATCCAGTTAACGTTACACAGTATACGTCAGCACAATCTTTTTTTATTCTTAAGCAAGGCTACATGTTTCGACTAAAAGTTAGTCATCTTCAGGCCCGTACAACATTTTCGTTACCAGATGCTTTGCCCAATTTGGGATCCCAAAGTGGGCAAAGCATCTGGTAACGGAAAATGTTGTAAGGGTCTGAAGATGACTAACTTTTACTCGAAACATGTAGCCTTGCTAAAGAATAAAAAAAAAAAAGATTGTGCCGACGTATACTGTGTAACGTTAATTGAATTACAAGCACATCGTGATGCCTTCATTCAGAATACTTCCATCCAGTCTTTTCATTTGTCGTGCAAAACTGGTTTTTAATTCCGTTTCATACAGCAAGTTGGTAAATGAGACACATGACGTCTGCCATTGTCAAGCTCAAAAACTTTCTTTCCATCAAAAGAGAGTACTCAGCCAGATCATTTTCTGCTTCACAAGGAAGAACTTGCTTCCCACTCTGTTTTGTTTTATTGTTTCGCTTGAGCTGTCCTGCCGGTCTTTAACATAGCTCTGTAGTGTTGTTAGGGGTACGTTGAAAACTCTGGACGCTTTGTAGCTGCCCATTTCCTTGTTCCTCATAGCCTCAATAGCTTCCTTCATCCTTTCGGGGTCCCACTTTTTCCTTCGAATCGTCTATAATATTGTATAATCGAGAAGGAATAATTCACAAGCTACTGACTTACCTAATATGGGGAGCCCCATATTAGGCCTTTCAGACCTCCCTATAATAGACGAAAACAGGCGCTCGAAAAAATGAGCGAATAAAACCGAAGGAACTGAATTTGTGCATATGAAAAAAGCAAGGGTTTAAGATTACACTTAACAGAGAACTGAGTACTAAATTAATTCAGAAAAATAGCTTACCTTTAACTGCAACAAGCAAAAACTTCTCATCGCACCGAAACAAAGACACCCAGTCAGTACCGAAATCTTGAGCACCTGACTGATTATGATGTGATTGCAATTAATAACCTCATCTGCTTAGTGATTTACCTTCTTAAGCACAGAGCACAGCTCCTCCTGGTATGAAATAATGTGCCTCCCCATATTAGGAAACCTCCCCATAACAGGCGACTTTCCTCTACAACAGCCAATGTACGGGTAAGGTGTCATTGAGGGCCGTTCGTCAGACCATTGTTATCGTGAAATATCAACAAGTATTTCATATTCTGAGTGTGTGTGGGTGCGTGCGTGCGTGCGCAGCATTAGTTATACAATACGCAATGCGCATGCACCGTTTTATAGTCTCTTCTGTGGTCTGCCTGCTTCTACTATTTATTTCCTCATTATCTCATTAACAACACGATTTTCGGTAAAAATGTTATTGCTCGTAAAATGTTATTGATTTTCACTACGACGTTTGTCTGAAATGTTTCTCATTTTAAGCAGAATTCAACGAGATATTATCGTTAACGTACATTGGTCTTCATGTAAAGTACTCGTTCTTCTTGACAGATTTTAAAGAAACTTGAATCTTATCGCTAGATTTTCGAAAAATAATCAATTATCAAATTTCATGAAAGTCCGTCTAGTGAAGCCGAGTTGTTCCATGCGGACGGATATAACAGACGGTCAGACGGACGTGGCGAATCTAATGTTCTCCTTTCTCAATTTTGCGAACGCGTTCAAGAACGGGCGTTTCAAAACATTGGGTGATGTGCCACTGTCTTGAGCTGTTGCTGGAGGAAGACGTATTTAATGTGGCACATATATAGCCAGCTAGCAGATTAGTGAAAGAAAATTAGTACCGGCATTTTATGTTGCATGCGATAGCTGAAGCGATGTGAATGCCATTGCGTATTATTGTCTTCGCGGTAGATGTGTTAATTCTGAAGGACCTCGGGAAGAATCAGAACGATTGTCGGCATTCAGGGGAATGACTGTGAGAATGTACTGCGTATGCTGTTGCGGAGTGCTTGGAACAAAAAAGAGACTGACATCACTGTATTTATTTCCATTACTGCTGAGGGAGAATGGAGTATGAAAGTATTACACAAAGTTGTTGTCTCGTAGTTTGAAAAGCATGATAAAAAGTGCGTGATAGAGAAAGGACAGAGAGAAATGTTTTATTTTACGGCGCTGGGAATTGCGAAGTTTATGTAGCGCAGGTCGCATGTGAATGGGATACGATTATGTGGCATTGGTGGAAAATGGTAGTTGTCTCTGTGCAAGCCATAAAGGCATGTAGGGGGAGTAGTTCCCCTACACGCCCCCATCGGATTAACCCTGCAAATTATTCCCGTTTTCAGTTGACTGGGAGACGATGTTGACCCTAGAGCCGGTCTGGATTTATCGTAGAAGAAAGTCTTATATTCCTGTCGGAAATTGAACCGCAGTGGCCTGGACGTTGCTCTAGATGAAGTGGAAACCATATCGAATGAGGACTGCTAACTATGATAAAGACCGTATTGTATACGTGGTGGTTGTCGAGGCAAGCAACGACGGTCTCCGAAAGGCTTGGACATAATACTGTTAATCTGCTCCCTTCTCATTTTTTTTTTGTGTTTAATACAAACCTGAAGGCCTGACCTTGGTGGAATGATTTTTTCGGCTCCGGTTTGTGTGAATAAAATTAGCCTCCAAGATTCTAAGCATCTTCGTAATATTAATGGTCTGCCTTTCTGTGATAATTTGGTTTCTAAATATCTGCCGCGAACCTTTGATTCCGTTTCTTCACACGAAATCTTCAAACGTAACCCTGGAAGATTAAAAGTCTTGCTTTTTGTAACCTATTTTGTGGCACCAGATACAAAAATAAAAAAAACTCATACCTTAACCTTAGTGGAGTAAATAATTTTGACTTTAATTTGTGACATTAAAATGAAAGCTCAAAGAATGAGGCTAACCATTCGTGTTCGTATGAGAGGCCAATCTTGTTGGAATGCAGGTGTCGTTTTTAATGTATGTTGGTTGCTGTAAACTGAGTTTGTGTAACTGAAATGAAACCTCAGATCCAAATATTAGTTGATTAAATATTATTATTTTTTTTTACTTTCTTCATAAGTGTGCCGATTACCGTGACTGGAGCGTGTGTGTGTGTGTGTGTGTGTGGATGTGTTGTATTGCCAACTCTGTATAATATAATTTAAAACATACACTATACGAGAAATACCGAAAACATTCACGCAGGCATGTGTTCTACACACCTACCTCGCACAATACCATTTTCGTTAACCACATTTATTCAGGTGAAAAAATACTGGCGTTTTGTGGTGTTATTCATTGAAGCGCAGTAAAAAAAATTATTTCTCCGACGATTGAACACCCTCTCACCTATTCCGTGTTCGGGTGTATTTATTTAATTCATTGGATGTTACTATTTCTTGTTAGTGAAGTGGATAATGCTTATTTGGACATCTTATACCGTAGTAGCTGGTGTTAATTAATTTTAAAGTAATAAACATGCACAGAATAATACAGAAGAGAGTGAGTCTCTCTCGTATCTGTTGAAAAAATATAAACACAGAATGCGGCATTCCAGTGTTCTTTATTCTGAGAATGTTACAAATATCGGCTGTTCTGCCTTACGGGATGTCCGATAAGAGTACGGCCGTGTACTTAGTGCACATTGACCTTTCAGTAAAAGTGTTACGTGCACAGCAGATAATGGGGTGTTGTAAAGGATCTCCCCGCCGATGTTCCAGGTTGAAGTACAGTGATTCCGTCTTTTAGTTATGAATGTTCTCCGTTGACAAGGTAGCAGTCACTCCAGTGGTCAACAAATTGTGAAACCCCAAGGTCCATTACTGTATTCATAACTGCCTGCTCAACGCTCTGTCCTGAGCAAGGTGAGTGCACTGTGCCCCCGCGTTCTTTTTTGTTGTGATAGCCTGTTTTCATATATAATCCATATGACCGTAGCCACCGAGAGCGGATTTGGGCCCGGGGGGGGGGGTAATTTGTCCCTACCCGCCCCCTCCCCCCAGAAAAGGCAAACATCCTAAAAATATATACACGAAATCCGAAAGACTGAATCTCAGTTGCAGAGTGACCTGGGTTTGGTCTGTAAGGGTTAATTTGTACAATCGACAAGTAATTGTACTATAGAGAAATACAAAAACATATGCAATGTAGTCGGACCCCGGGCCCATTTACTGACCTTCGGGTCGAGGTAATTTGTATCATCTTTTACTCCGTCTCTTCGGTACTGTTTATGACCCCCACCTGTTTGCTTTCGTTGAGGCTTTCCGTCGAAAATATTGTTACGGTATCCCGTGTTTCCCGTATTTGTGACATACCCATCCATATTCTCCTCCTCGATTTGTTCACTCTAATAATAAAAGTAAAACCTTTCTTTAGTCTGAATATTTTCTTTTCATTTTCCCATTTAGGGTTGTTCCTTCCCCGTAGGTCGAACTGTTCTTGTCTGCGCTTTGTTTTCCAACATTCTGAATTCTTCCCACAGGATGACTCTCACAAATATATAAGTTGCCGATGCTTGCTGATGTTGTGTGGAAGCATCGTACCAAGACCCAGGCCCCTTGTAACATTTCGTTTCTTTTAATTTTTCATGTGAATGGTTTTATATTCCACGCTAAGCCCCGTCCGCTGATCGTTACTGTTTGTTCACGATAAGACGTCCCTTCCATTTGCCCTGTGCTGCCTTCAAGGCTTTTATATTTTGGACCGAATAGAGAACATACGCAACTTAACTGTTTCGTTTTACACTGGCGATATTCAGGGAAGTCTTTTGTTTGTTATTTAAGAACATTTCCCCCTTGTTATGTGCGCGCAAGCTATCAACTGCGCGCATAAAATTTGCATCATTTTCCAAGTGGTTTCGTAATTGTAAAACATGAATTGATGTACGAGGGGTTGCGAAAATATTGTGTCTCCGGTCTTACAAATTGGTCATGCGAGTGGTTTTGTTTGTGGCTCTGTTACGTGACGATTCCCCATGAATTGGTGTTGAGGGAACGGTTTTATCAACATGCAGGACGTATCAAATGTAAAGGCAGCGGTGCGAACTGTATGAGCCGTTTTGCTTAAGGCTGTAGCTACCACTCAGGAATATAGGCATACATTTTTCGGCATTCTTCCTTTGCAAGGAGACGAAATGTAAGAATATCGCGTGAAAGGCGCGCTTGCGCTTGTGTTTATGTTGTGTGTGTGTGTGTGTGTGTGTGTGTGTGTGCGCGTGCACCAGCATACGTGTTTGCGTCCTCTGACAGGTTTTCACGAAAACAGTGTGAGCACTATACAATCAGAAGTCGAACTATGGGACAGGTTTTCACGAAAATTTGTTATGAAACTAATACTGTCAGAGGTTGAACTATTTTGCAGTTTTCTTTACAAAAATTGATATGAACCTAAGACTGTCGGAGGTTGAAGTATTTTTCAGGTTTTTACGAAACTTACTGTGGACCTAATACCGTCGGAGGTTGAATTATTGGATAGGTTTCCACGAAAATTTGTTATGAACCGCATGCTACTGGAAGTTGAATTGTTTGACAGGTTTTTACGAAAAGTAGTTTTAACCTAATACGAACTGAGGTTGATTTATTTCACAGGTTTTCACGAAAATTGTTGTGAACCTAATACTATCGTTGGTTGAACGGTGTGACAGGTTTTCACGACGAGCAGTATGAACCTGATACCGCCATAGGCCATTTCTGATGTATTTCAATCAATATTCGCCGTTGTACTACTAGTTTTAATGATCAGCAACTCAGCGTTTTTTTTTCGCAGTGCGGGTTTCTATGTTGTGTGTGACTGTCGTAAAATCGGCGATTGCTTCCTGAGCAAGACAGATCCACGAGTGTCTATAGTATAGTCCCGAATTTAAACACACTTTAGATTAATAGAAGCCTTCTGAGCGATTAAAAATATGGGACTCGCAATTTTGTACGCGAGAAGCAGCCTAACACCAAATATTTAAAGGTAAATAAGTCCCGTTACAGGAAGTTAAGGTTCCCAGATTTCGTGACAACGGCACAAGATGTTGGTAGGTTTTCAGCCTTACGCATCAGCCGCCTTTACCCCCAGGTAATACTCCTGGTACTCATTTCTGTTAGAGACTGAGTCGACCCCAGGGCCATAGTGCGATCGGAAGGATTTTATGTCAATGAAAAATCCACTGATACCAGCTGGGATCGAACCAGCGACCTTCTGATTTGTAGCACATCACCTTAACCGCTGTGCTACTGCGGTCCCCAGCACCAACTATTTAGGGTTATGAAATCTACGCTTTAGTGGGTGTTGGAAAAATGTGAACTTTCATTAGTCTGTGTATTAAAGTATAGACTGACAATATGGCGTCTGTGCGAAACTGTCCAGTTTCCTGCTCATGCCGATAAGCAATCAACTGATGGAACCGACCGTGTTGAATTTGGTACGGACTTATAAATATTTCCTCCTTGGGGGGGGGGGGGGGGG
>Ga0136643_10011234_pt1 | contig 13281 bp, 13 predicted proteins | sample TergutLab28metaG_FD_96883 | JGI IMG/M metagenome (GOLD analysis project Ga0136643, IMG submission 96883) | Labiotermes labralis P1 segment gut microbial communities from Petit-Saut dam, French Guiana - Lab288 P1 (version 3) (version 3) | ecosystem: Host-associated > Arthropoda: Insects >...
CTTTTCCCAAATGGTTAAATATCCGAGTTCGCCGAAACTTCGCCCGCGACTGATTGCGCGATAGCCTTCTACAAATATTTTTTGATTTGCCAAGTAAAGAACATCTTTGCCTATTTTACTCGCCGGCTCTTTTCCAACTGCCCAACCTGTGAAAATAAAAGTCTTGTTTTTAAAGCGATTTTTCAAGTCTATTACTTGTTTTTTTCGCTTTATTTCTGACACATCCAAACTGTCAATTATCACAATTTCGGGGCTTTTTCGTTTACTCAATCGCTTCTCTAATTCCTCTAAGTTGTGCGTGCAAACAATCACTTTTTTATTCGCTTCAAGTAATCCGAGCCTGTTTATTCCATTTTGCAACGCTACGCTCACGTTGCCTTCCTCGTATGAAACAAACATAATGTTGTCGAAATTTGCAAGCATTTTTATCAGCATCAGCAGAAATGAAGTTTTGCCGTGTCCCGAATTTCCGTAAATAAACCAAACGCCACCGCGTTGCGGTTTGCCGAAAGCCTTGTACCATTCGCCCGTAAAATTGAAAACACGTATTATCGTATCGACAACATTCTTTAATGTTAATTCCCCTTTTGCTCGCATTATTCGCCGTTTTAAACACTGTTTAAATGCTTATTAATTCCGTGCCGGCATATTCAGCAGTTTGCGTACAAAATCCTCTGAAATCGGCTCGCCTGTTCTGTCCGCTTCGCGCAATGCCGGAACAAGCACATCGTGCAATTCGCCGTAATTTTCGCATTCGGTTTGCAAAAACTTGACAAGTTTTCTGTCCAAACCATCCAAAAACAACGAGTAACGACGGTCGATTGGCGGAAGCCGGCGAATACCGAACTTGATACGGCGGTAAAACTGCGGAATGCCGTCTTTGCTTCTTTTGCGCAAACGTTCAATGTTTGTCAGTAATTGACCGTGTCCAACCAAAGCAATGGCACAATACTTATTCAGATTGTCGTATAGTTCTTTCATTGCACACAAAGCAGGTTGTTTCATATATTCGCACTCGTCGAATATCAGCATTGGTTGCGCACCGTCTTGTTTCAAATCGCGAAGTTTGACAACAATATCGCGCAATTTTTTGCTTTTCGTTTTGGCAGGCGTGATTTTCAGCAAGTCAATAATTTTGTCGAGCAAATCGCCGATATTATCCAACTGCGAGACAGTAACAACAAAAGTGTCGTTCGGGTTTTTCTGCCGAAATTGCTCTATTACGTAACTTTTTCCGCAACCTGTATCGCCGATTATTGTACGCGTGTAGCCGTTTTGTTTGGCATCTGTCAGTTCGGATATAATTTCGATAAATTGTTCGGTGTGTCGGAGTTCCCAATAGTTTTTGCGAATTTGAAAACCGACCATTTCGGCGATTTTCTCAAAATACTTATCGGCGATTTCTACCGTTTTTCCATTGGAAACAATCATATAATCGCCTTTGCGAATTTGAATGATATAACTTGCGTTCACTTCGCTACGCTTGGCAGCTTCGTTTTGACTGATGCCGTGTTCGGACATATAAACTTCCAACGATTCGGCTATTTGTTTTTTAATTTCTGTTTTCATATTTCGTCAATTTTTGGTTGTTCTGCATTTAAAATAGCATCACCGCAATCTGAGTGTTCGGTGTCATCCGGGTCAAAGTAATCCCAAGCATCACAGCAATTTCCCCTCTGCTTCTCACAAATCTTATTCATAAAGTTTTGCAAGGCTTCGGCGAATAATTTGTCTTGTAATTCGGAAAATTCAAAATAAACATCGTCATAACAGTTTTGAACAAAGCCTTTTTCGCGTACTTCCTCATCCGTCATTTCGAGGTCTAAAAATTTATACAAGTCGTTGAGCCTCGCCACATCATCTCTTTTGTGATAGTTTGGCAAAAATTTTTCTAAAAATTCTGTTATTTTCATATCGTTTAAAATCTATTTAAATGTTAATAATCAATATATTGATAAATCTACTTTGCTTCTTAAATAATCAATTCGTCCCTCTTTGAAATCGCTTACATCTTCCACTAATACGGCATCCTCGTATTGGCTGTTTAGTTTTTCAGCCTGTTTGAGCATTTTAACTCGATTGCGATTGTCCTTGTGCTGTCCGTTTTTGTCAGTGATTAGTAATTTCTGCAATGTGTCGCGAAATTCGGGCAATTCGATAGAAGCACGTTCCAACACGTTGTAATTGTTAGCGCGAAAATCGATTGCTTCTTGTTCCAAATCCTTGTTGTAGTTCCAAATGCGGTGCAGTTGCTCGCTGTCGCCGTTTTTGCGCTCGCGCAGAGCCATTGGTTGAATATATTTTTCCTCCAAAATGTATCGGCGCGTTTCGTCCTCGTTTACCGCCAAAACCTGCGTAAGATTGTCGGGGTCGTAGCGTATTTCCCAAGCCGTTGAGGCGTATTTACGGAAACTAATATCGAAGCAATCGTAATGGCGTTTCAATCCGCGAATGGTAATGTTTAGTCCGCTTGCTTCGAGCGTGTTTTTGAAGCCGGTTGTTTCGCCGAACATCAGCAAATAATTTTCGTATGATAGTTCGATTTTATGTTCTGCCGGCATTTGAGCCCAAAGGGCTAAAAACCGTTCTTGTTTGCCATCGCAAGTGCGCTCGCGTTCTATTATCATATCTATTTGTCGGCAAACGCCTGCAAAGTCGGGAAAATCGCCTTTGTACTTGTTCAAAAATTCAACGTTCGGCTGTTTTTCCTTGTTGGAAGTTATGCCGAAGCCCGACCAGTTCGGGAGCATTTGGCAGTAGCGTTTGTTGATACCGCCGAAATACGGCTCAATTACTTTTGCTTTTGCATTTTTTACACGCGCCGGCGTTACTTTTTCTGCCACTCCATCGTAATACGGCGTTAGTTTCTTTATGGCGTAGCGGTCACTTTGCAACTGTTGCGTGCGGTGCATTTTGCCGAACAACTCCGCTGTGTGTTTTACGGCGTTGCGCAATGCCTGTTGTGTCAGTTCCGGTGTTTCGTGCGTTCCAACCGCATAACCTATCGGATATTTCAAACAAGCATCCAAAACCACAACCACAGTCGGGCGATGATGGTAGGTAGTGGTCCCGTTTTCTGTTTTTTGATACAACAATTCCACATCCCAACCGTCGAGCGACCAAAAGTAAAGCGGAAAACTTGGTGCTTTGCGTTTTACCTGCATAGTGATTTTGTTGCGGAACTCCGAACTTCCACGTCTGCCGGCGTAAGTTTCCATTTCGTGCCGTTCGCGCCAAACAGCAACGGTAGCAGCCGTTATCTTTTGCCAGCTCACTTGCTCTGCCATTGTGTTGTACAGCATTGCAACTTGTGCGTTGTCCAAATTGCGCGAGTCGGCGATTAGTTCCGTGATAACACTTTCTTTTACAGGATTGTCCACTCGTGCAGCATTATTATTCTGAAAATTTTTGTGAATAAGACTGATTTCGCCCTCTGACTTGTAACGCTTGTATTTGTCCCCCAATCGGCGGTAGCTAACCGGTAAGTCGTGCGGATACTTCGAGCGGTCGAGTTCTTGAACGCCCTCTGAAAGTTCCTCCCAATTTATTTTCAATTTTTTGCCCATCGAGGAACGCAGGCGGTGTTTGTTTTCAAGCATTGTGCCGATTGCTTCCAACACAATGGCATTTGCGTAATACTCTTTTCGTGTTGATTTTGGCAGGTTTCGACCGTCAGAAAGTTTGTAGTTTTCAAAGAACTCCGACAGTCTTGCGCTGTGTTGTATATAACTTTCAACAAGGTTTGTTTTTACCACGTTGTATGGATTTTTATTACCAAGTTTTACAATAACAGCCTCTTTAAATCTTGTCGGCAAACTGTCGTAAGCAACAAGAGCAGGTGTGTTCATACAGCCACGACGAATAACAGTTAGTCTGTTATTGCTTTTTAGATAATCGTAGTTAGGCTTCGACAAAATCTGCTCATCGAATAACCAACTTGCTTCTACTGCTAATGTGTTATTGTAGTATTCCATACTTTTTGTTTTTTGTTCCCGCCGGTGGCTCGAACACCGGTGCTTGCCTATCGGGAAAAATTACTACCTTTGTGTTGCCAAACTTTTAAAAGAGTAGTAATTATTTCAATCTGAAAAAGAACTTTTTGAACTTCAAAAACAGAAGCTGCAACTTGAGGTAGAAAATCTGCAAACGGAACTTAAAAGTCTTTCTGCCCGTTTCCCGGAAGCTACCGAAAGGAGTTTGAATATTCTTGGCAATATTGCTTCTATTGTTGGCGTAATGGTCAAGTAACCATTTTTCAAAAACTCTTACCGGTTCGGTACTGTCGAGCCATTTGCGCGGTGTCGTTTTTACGCGGTAAATCTCAACGCCATCCATACTCACAACACACTCTATTTTTTCGACAGTACCGAAGTTGCGACCGTCCTTGATGTGATAATACATTTCAATGGTTGCAGTAATCTTGGTTTCATAACTTTTTGATTTTAAATGTTAGTACTATACTTTGTTCTGTACATTTTGCGGACAAATTCGGCTTTTTGGCTCTGTGTGTTGTTGTAAATAGCCGTGCGTACTGTGTGCCGGCTGCAATCGCATAGGCGTGCCAGTTCGTTGATAAATCCGTGTTGCGGAAGTTTTTTTACTTCTTTTTGTTTAGTAATCATATTATTTGTATTTTTGTCGCTCTTAAACATTTGTATAATTTTTTATGGACAAATCCGAATTTACTCGTATCCTTTCCGAAAAGGTAGAACTTAATCCTCTGTATCTTGCTTGCATTGATGAGGTTTTTGAAACTCGGTATTTGAAAAACGGCGCTCAAGCACTTCCTTCATTTCAGGAGAACTTAGAGCGCGTAGTAAGTAAGGCCAAATCACATCTGAAATTGCATCACCCAATGGGAGCATATTGTTATCGGGGAGTGTTAATTGCGGATTACCTTCCGGTGAAGGATGAACTGATACGTGAATTGAACCAATTAATCGGTCAATACTAATGTTGATTTCCTTTTCCATAATTTCTATGTTTTAGTATTATACATTTGTTTTATCGCTGGCAAAAACACAAACTTATTTGAATGAAAAAGGCAGGTTTTTTTGAAAGAATTTTGCAAGTGATTGAATTTTACGATATTAAAAGCGTAAATTCTTTTGCAAAAGATTACTTAAATTATGATTCATCTGAGAAAATAAACCGATTGAAGGACAAATCTAAAAAACCGTCCTTTGAAATTTTGAATGACATTTCAAACAAATTTGAAAATGTTGATATGAATTGGCTTGTTTCCGGTAAAGGCGAAATGCTGAAAAATTATCAAAAAATAGGCAATATAGATAATAGCAGCGTGGTAGGTGCTAACGTAAATGGAACGGGAATAAACATTAACGGAACTTCATCAGAACTAATTGATGTTATTAAAAGACAGCAGGAACAGATAGATAAACTAATAGAAGTGATAAATAAAATAAGTGATAAATGAAAAACGACCAACAAATAGGCGATATTTCCAACAGTTGTGTAGTTAATGTAAACACAAATAATCAAACAAAAAACGATTATTATGACTTAAAAAGACTTTCTTGTAGAATAAAAACAGAGGTAAGACCGAAAGCAAATACAGCAGAAAGGATAGGCTCACTGTTTTATGAGATAGTCTGCCAGATGGAAAAACTTGAAAACAAGCGGAGTTATAGAATTTATTTTGTTTGTTTCTTATCACTAATACTTTCAATTATAGCAATTATTTCAGCAATTTTTAGAGCCGAATTTATTTCGGTAGAAGGAGCAAATTTGATTGGGTGGATAATTGGTATTATAGCAGTATTAGTTACTGTTTTGATTGGCTTTCAAATTTATAAAAGTATTGAAATAAAAGACATAATTAATGAAACGATAAACAGTACCAAAGAAAAAATTATGAAAGAAATTGAAAGCGAATTAAAAAATCACATCAATGAGTTTCACAAGTAATACGTGCAAAAACGTACTGAAATAAACAAATTGTACAAAAACGAGTGTGTTTTTGAGGCTTTTTCGGGGCGTTTTTGTCTAATAATCAGCACTTTTTTAGTATTTTTATAGGGTGTCGAAAACGCTATTTTAACGTGATTTTAACTAAAAAACAGTGTTTAAAGGGTGTGTTTTGGTACGTTTTTGTAGTGTTTTCCTATGTCCATTCCTATGCCCATTCCTATGCCCATTCCTATGCCCAATTAAAAAAAACGCATAAAAAAGCCTGCTTGGCGTGGTGCGTGCAGGCGTGTTGTTTTTAGGTAATTCTTTGTTATTTTTGTGGTGTGTAAATGTAGTTTAATTGTTGTTTAGAGTGTACTTAAGGGCTGTTTTCGTGGAAATTAAAGTAATACCTAATCTAAATTAAAGATAAACCAAAAAAACAAGCCCAAATCGGGCTGAAAATTAAAGATAAATTAAAGCAAATTAAAGATACGCGTACAATTTGTTTTGTGGCGCTCGGGGCTATCTTGTTGATTTATAGGCTGTTTTTGTTTTGTGGTTTGTACAAATTGTTTTTATGCCCGTAAATATCGTTACGAAAATCATTCTGTCAAAATTACTGCAATATTATTTAGGCATCATTTTTGCGAATAATACCCCTAAATCCCCTAAAGGGGACTTTGAGGAAGCGCAAAAGATGATAAACTGTAAAAAAACAAATAAAAAACAATCAGAGAATATGTAAGCCCCTTCAGGGGTTTGGGGTGTTTCTGCCGTTATGACAGTTGAATTTTGCTGAAATTTTGCGTTTTTTTAGTCGGAAAGACAGAAAAACACTATCTTTGTAGAACGAAAAAGAGAAAAATATGACTATGAATTATTCCGCACAATTAAGAGATATAATCGTGTACAGCGAACAGGAAGCCGAGCGTCTAGGGAACAATTATATTGGACCTGAGCATTTGTTGCTGGCGATTTTGCGCAACGGCACAGGAAAAGCCATCGATATTTTACATCATTCGCAGGTGAATTTACCGAAAGTGAAACAGCGAATTGAAAGCCAAATTCGCACTAACCGCGAACCGACAGGCGAAGCAATTCCGGTGTTGAAAAGTGCCGAACGCATCAAAAAACTGATGGAACTCGAAAGTCGTTCGATGGCGGGAAATACGGTTGATACGGAACATTTATTATTGGCAATTTTGAAAGAAAAAAATAATTTGGCGGTCGAAGTGTTGGAATCGGAACAGATTTCGTACGACCAAGTAAAAACTTATCTGCAAGGCACTTCGGCAACTCCGCAAATGGGCGCGAGCATTCCCGACGAGGAGGATGAGGAGGACGATTTGCATCCTCGCCATCGTCAGCAAAGTAGCAGTTCGTCGAGTACATCATCATCGGCAACTGCAAGTTCGTCGGGCAAAAAAAGCGATACACCTGCGTTGGATTCATTCGGAACGGATATTACAAAAGCCGCAACCGAAAATCGCCTCGACCCGGTTGTTGGGCGCGAAAAAGAAATTGAGCGCTTGGCGCAAATTTTAAGTCGGCGGAAAAAAAATAATCCTGTTTTGATTGGCGACCCGGGCGTTGGAAAATCGGCGATTGTGGAAGGATTGGCACTTCGGATTGTTCAGCGCAGAGTTTCGCGCGTGCTGTTCGACAAGCGCGTGGTGTCGCTCGATATGGCTTCGATTGTGGCAGGAACGAAATATCGCGGACAATTCGAGGAACGTATCAAGGCGATTTTGAACGAGTTACAGAAAAATCCGCAGGTTATTCTTTTTATTGACGAAATTCACACCATCGTTGGCGCAGGCGGTGCGTCAGGCTCACTCGATGCGGCAAATATGCTGAAACCTGCGTTGGCGCGCGGTGAAATTCAGTGCATCGGCGCAACAACCTTGAACGAATATCGCCAAAGCATTGAAAAAGATGGCGCGTTGGAACGGCGTTTTCAAAAAATAATCGTTGAACCGACAACGGCAGAGGAAACGTTGAAAATCCTGCAAAACGTGCAAGACCGCTACGAATATCATCACAATGTGCGCTACACGCCCGAAGCCATCGCGGCTTGCGTGCATTTGACAAATCGTTACATTACCGACCGTGCTTTTCCCGATAAGGCGATTGATGCGCTCGACGAATCAGGCTCTCGCGTGCATATCAGCACGGTTTCTGTTCCTGCCGAAATTGAGGAAATGGAAAAGAAATTGGAGGAATTGCGCGAGGAAAAAATGGAAATTTTAGCCGAACAAAAATACGAATTGGCTGGTCCCATTCGCGACCGCGAAAAACAAATGCAATATGCGTTGGAAGATGCCATTCGTCGTTGGGAGGAAGATTCAAAACAACAACCCGAAACGGTTGATGAAGAGCAAGTTGCGGAAGTTGTGGCGATGATGTCGGGAATTCCCGTACAACGCATCGCGCAAGCCGAAGGATTAAAACTTCGCAAAATGCGCGAAATGCTTGAAAATAAAGTGATTGGTCAGAACGAAGCGGTCGAAAAAATTGTAAAAGCCATTCAGCGCAACCGCATCGGACTGAAAGACCCGAACAAACCAATCGGCTCGTTTATTTTTCTCGGTCCGACAGGTGTTGGAAAAACGCATTTGGCAAAGGCATTGGCAGAATTTATGTTCGACAGTCAAGACGCGTTAATCCGCGTGGATATGAGCGAATATATGGAAAAATTCAGCGTTTCGCGGCTTATCGGCGCGCCTCCCGGATATGTCGGTTACGAGGAAGGCGGTCAGCTGACTGAGCGCGTGCGCCGAAAACCGTATTCAATCGTGCTGTTTGACGAGATTGAAAAAGCGCATCCCGATGTGTTCAATCTCTTGCTTCAAATGATGGACGAAGGTCGTTTGACCGATAGTTTGGGACGAAAAATTGATTTCAAAAATACCATTATTATAATGACTTCCAACGTTGGAACTCGCCAACTGAAAGATTTTGGAAAAGGCATCGGTTTCAACACAGGCTCCGATTTAGATATGAGTTCGGAATATTCGCGAAGCGTAATTCAAAAAGCGTTACAAAAGACATTTTCGCCCGAATTTCTAAATCGTGTTGATGACGTTGTGATGTTCGACCAACTCAGCAAAGAAGCCATTTTCTCGATTATTGATTTGGAACTCAAAGGATTGTTTGGTCGCGTTACCGAAATGGGTTACAAACTCGAACTTTCCGACGAAGCAAAAAGTTTCATTGCCGAAAAAGGTTACGATGTACAATTCGGCGCACGACCATTGAAACGCGCCATTCAGCGTTATATGGAAGACGAATTGGCAGATATTATCCTTGCCGAAACCGCAAAAGACGGCGATACAATTTTAATGGAATTAGACAAAGAAAATCAAAAAGTGAAAGCGGAAATAAGGCGCGAAAGCGAAGTAGAGGTAAATTGAATTCGCCCGAAATATTATGCTCCTAACATGACAAATAGATTATTGACAAATGAATATTTATGACCGAAACAATTTTCACCCTTTCCGAACACGTTGATATAATTACTTTTTATGGCGTGAATAATAAAAATATTCAACTCGTGAAAGATTTGCACCCGAATGTAAAAATAATGGCGCGCGGACACATTATTAAAATTTCGGGAAATGATGAAAATGTGTCGCAATTAGTTGAATATCTGGAAAAATTGCAACAATTTGCATTGGAAAACAACGCGCTTTCCGAAGGAAATATCATCGAAATAATAAAAGGAAATAAACCCGATTGCGCGAAGTTTGAACACTTGATTTTGCACGGCGTGAACGGAAAATCCATTATGGCACGCACCGCAAATCAGCGGAAATTGGTCAAAGATTTTGAAACAAACGATTTGCTTTTTGCCATCGGACCTGCCGGTTCGGGAAAAACTTACACGGCAATTGCATTGGCAGTTCGTTCGCTGAAAAACAAGGAGATAAAGAAAATTATTCTCAGTCGTCCGGCGGTTGAAGCAGGCGAAAAACTCGGTTTTTTGCCCGGCGATATGAAAGAAAAAATCGACCCGTATTTGCAACCTTTGTACGATGCGTTGCAAGATATGATAACACCGCCGAAACTTCGCGATTACATCGAAAACGGCACAATTCAAATCGCACCGCTCGCTTTTATGCGCGGTCGGACGTTGAGCGATGCGGTGATTATTCTCGACGAAGCGCAAAACACTACTACTCAGCAAATTAAAATGTTTCTTACTCGAATGGGTTTGAATGCCAAAATGATTGTTACGGGCGATACAACGCAAATTGATTTGCCTTTGTCGCAAAAATCGGGATTGATTGACGCGCTCGAAACATTGAAAGGCATCAAAGGAATTGCCAAAGTGGAATTTGATGTGAATGACATTGTTCGCCATAAATTAGTGCAACGAATTGTGGAAGCGTACGAAAAACGAGCGAAAACAGCGAAAAAACCAATTTAATTGCTTATAATTTGTGGTCAAATTATTTTTTTGCACGATTTTTCCAAAAGCACTTGTTTTTCCAAAAAAAAACCGCAACTTTGCAAAAACTGCAAGCAAACGACTTGGAATGTTTATTTTACTAACCAATAAAATGTAGAAAAATGGAAAAACAATGGATTTGTACCGTGTGTAATTACGTACACGAAGGGGAAAAAGAAACGCTTCCCGAAAAATGTCCTCGTTGTAAACAGGGCAAAGAAAAATTTAAAGAATTAAAGTAGTAATAAAAGAGGCTGTTTGAGACAGCCTCTTTGTTTGTACAAGAATTTTTTTAATGAAATTTTGAATTTTACAATTCATTTACAAAAAAAACACCAAATTGCTTTTAAAAACAACTTTTTATCTGTAATTTTGCAGTCAATTTACAAAATCAATCAAATCGAAATAATATGCTAATCAATTTTAGTGTTCAGAATTTCGGCTCAATAAAAGATAGACAAACGCTCTCTTTTGAAGCCGACAAAGACAAGCATTTGGAAGATTACTATGTAATTCACACAAACGGCTTGCGATTATTGAAACTCGCACTGATTTATGGTGCAAATGCTTCGGGAAAAACGACGATTTTGAAAGCGTTGGATTTTTTATGTTCGCTTGTCCTGTTTTTTAAGCTACAAAAAACAGAAACGTTTGATTTTAAACCATTTCTTTTTGACGAAAATACGCCAAAACAAAATACAATTTTCAATATAGATTTTATTCAGAACAACACTCGTTATTTGTATGAAGTGGAATTGAACCAAAAGTTCATTGTTAGAGAAGCACTTTTTCGCGCTAAAACTCCGAATACTACAAAAAAGGCATTAAATATTTTTGAAAGAACAACAGATACTGAAAAACAACTTACTAATATCGTTTTTAACTCAGAAATTAAAATAGACGAAGTATATTCAAAAACATTAACTGCCAATACATTGTGGAATGATACTGTTTTAAGTGGTTTTTTGAAAACGAATATTGACTTGAAAGAGTTGACCGATGTTACAAGTTGGTTTAAAGACCATTTGCCAACTACTGTTTATTCCCAATCTCAACTTGAAACTGATATAACAAAAAGCATAGATGAACGTAAAATTAACAAAGCGACAGTAATAGATATTCTTAAGAAGGCAGATTTTAATCTCTCTGGAATTTCTATAACAGAAGAAGAAAATAACAATAATACTTTTGTGGGATTATTGAACCTTGCAAAAAACTACAATAATCCCACAAATAAAATTCAAGTGGCAACAAACAGAGGTTGGTTGACAACATTTTCATTGGAGTTTGAACATACGGTCAAAGGTAAATCATATTCTTTGCCTTTTGAAAAAGAATCACAGGGAACACAACGATATTACGGTTTTGCAGGTCTTTTGTACTTATTGACAAAAAAATCTGTTACACTTTCCATTGACGAACTTGAATCCTCTTTGCACCCGGATTTGTTTCAGCATTTTTTGCTGTCATTTTTAGTAAATTCTAAAAAATCGCAACTCATCGCAACTACGCACAATCGCGAAATTCTGAACAACAAAGATATTTTCCGAAACGATGCTATTTGGATTACCGACAAAGACAATAAGGATTGCGCTACCGAACTGTACTCGCTTGCCGATTTTGATACAAAAGTTATTCGCGACACAACAAATATTCTGAATGCGTATAAATTAGGGAAATTAGGCGGTGTGCCAAATCTGAGTGATTATTATATTGATGTTGAGAGCGATGAGGGAAAGTAAGAATATATCACAAAAGAAATCAATATTTTCATTTGTTGTTGAAGGCAAATGCGAACTTTGGTATTTGCAACGTCTGAAACAGCACGAAAGACTAAGTGTTAATTTAGAGCCAAGACTACCGCAAAAGAAAACATTGCAAAAACAATATGAATTAGTTGAGAAACTTGCCGAAGAAGAAAGCGAAAAAGTGTTCTGGATTGTTGATTTTGATACGATAATGAAAGAAACGCGAGAAGTGAAAAAAGGCAACAAAACACTTTTACAAGAGTTTCAAGAATTGTACGACAAGTGCAAAAACAACGACAAAATAATTGTCGTTGTCAATAATCCGTGTTTTGAGTATTGGTTTTTACAGCATTTTGAACAAACTTCAAAACATTTTACTGCTTATGCAGAGCTAGAAAAAAACTTGAAAAAGTATTTGATAGACTACGAAAAAACAGAGAAATATTACAAAAATTCTCGTCAAGATATTTATCAGAAACTTAAAGAAAATCAACAAATCGCCATTTTCAATTCCGAAAAATTAGGCGAATTTAGTTTTGAAAACTCGACAACAGGAATAGCCGAAATGTATAAAATTTTCAAAGAATTGAATATTGATAAATAGATTAAATTCCCAATTTTCCATACAAAATTTATGTCCAATTCCCTAACAAAAACCAATTTCCATTTCAACGGTCAAACCAACGTTTATCACGGAAAAGTGCGTGATGTTTACACCGTAAAAAACGATTTATTAGTGATGATTGCAACCGACCGCATTTCGGCGTTTGATGTTGTGCTGCCCGAAGGTATTCCGTACAAAGGTCAGATTTTGAATGAAATAGCGGATAAATTTTTGGATGCAACTGCCGATATTGTGCCGAATTGGAAACTCGCCGCGCCCGACCCAATGGTAACTGTCGGATTGCGCTGCGAAGGTTTTCCTGTCGAAATGGTTGTGCGCGCATATCTTTGCGGAAGCGCGTGGCGTGCTTACAAAAAAGGCGCGCGTGAAATTTGCGGTGTGAAAATTCCCGATGAAATGCGCGAAAATCAGGCTTTCGCAACGCCGATAATTACGCCGACAACCAAAGCCGAACAGGGATTTCACGATGAGGATATTTCCAAAGAGCAGATTTTGGCGCGCGGATTAGTTTCCGAAGCAGAGTACGAAGTGCTGGAAAAATACGC
>Ga0136643_10011235_pt1 | contig 13280 bp, 7 predicted proteins | sample TergutLab28metaG_FD_96883 | JGI IMG/M metagenome (GOLD analysis project Ga0136643, IMG submission 96883) | Labiotermes labralis P1 segment gut microbial communities from Petit-Saut dam, French Guiana - Lab288 P1 (version 3) (version 3) | ecosystem: Host-associated > Arthropoda: Insects >...
ATGAAAGTCTGTCTTTTGCTAGAGCCCAAAGAATAGATCAGAAAATTGTTTTAACACTTTTCAATATGCTGGAGAAATTAGGGACAAAAATAACCTTTCTGACACACATGAGAACATTTGAAAAATTGATAAAAGTAGCATACAAATGAATAAACCTGACACTGTAATAACAGAAAAGGGGTCTAGAAATGTTCATGTATTAACATCGAGAGAAAAAGGTGGAAATATGAGAGTGAAAGCATGCTGTAACTTTGCAGGCCAATTTCTGCCTCCTGTTTTTGTATTCAAGGGCGTCAACAAGAAACAGGAGTTCGGTGATGCCCTCCTCCTAGGGTTAGACGTGTGCACGAACCAGAAATCGTCGAATATTAGCACTGAATAATTCAACAAGTCGTTAACAGTGCATTCCCTCAAACACAAAGCTTCAAGAAAAATCATTCTACTTTTAGATGACCACAGAACTCATTGCAACTCCATTTTACTGCTTCACGCTGCTGTTGAAAGTAACGTTACTATCATTCTTCTACCGAGTCACTCTACTCATACATTACAGCTTTTGGGTACTTGCTTTTTATCCTGTAAAGAATTATTTAAACAACGATACCGCACCTTGTAAAGTCATTCGACATCGCATGGCGCGCCTGATAGGTTTGCTTGGAGTAAAGCTGTTATCTTCGGTGTTGGCATAAGTGCTTTTGAGTCAACGGGTATTTATCCTTTCAACCGCAACAAAGTGCCTGAATATTTGTTTTCGAGTCCTGATACCAGCGAAACTAAAACTGCTATGGAAAATGCATTTCCAAATATGGCTCCGGTTTGTGTAAAATCTACTCCAGTAACCACACTTCAAAACGTGTTTCCTATCTCAGCAGAACCTTCACTGAATACTCTGAATACTGTACTTCATTCTAACAATTCCCTTCAAAAAATTATCGCACACAGACTTTTTAAGGTCAGTCCAATACCGAAAATACCGGGAAAATATTTAATTGGAAAAATAGCAACTCCCTTTTTTTTGTCAGTGAGAAATCTAGTAAACAGTTACAATACTTCAGTTCTACTAGGCCAGAAAATGCAGAAAAAGAAATCATTAAATACTCGTATTCATAATCAAGAGGCATCTGAAAATGTTGTGAGTGCTGGGAAAACTATTTGCGAACAACTTAGGAAGACGACTGGATCGAATGTGTGAGCTGTTAAATTTGGCTGCACGGTTTCTGTTCTCCGTATCGGACATGTGTCAACTGAGGTAGAAAGTTACCGCGAGAGAAAAACAAGGTACAGAATGGCTTATAGATAATTGCGTTCATTGTAGCTTATACTGTTGAGATCACTGGGTTCAAATAGTGTCGTACTTACATTTTCTATATTAATATTGATATTTATTCGTCACTTTGAGTAAAGTTCAGCAGTTTTCATTTACTTAGCTTCCTTTTTGAATGCACAGGATATTTTCAAAGCGCGGCATCTATCCCTGCCAAAAGGAGACCTCTGTACAATCACGTCCGGGAGGGACGCCACAAACATAGAATTTTTTTTCGTCACCTTGTATCTCGGACAGTTTCATTTCATTTTCATACAGCTTAGTAAAGAGGAAACCTTCAATATAGCATCTGTGAATTTTCAGCACTTTTAAGGATTTTCGGAATGAATTACAGCGCAATTTGCAAAGAGTGTGGCGTCTGTCCCGGAATTACTCTATTATAAGGCCTCTTAAGAATGAGAGTGCGACTTTATGAATTGTTTTCGTTTGACTTGGGTAGAGAACAGACGGCCTTGTGAACACGATACTGACACTTGGGGTTATGTATAGAGCAGGAACCTTGTTGCATAGTTAGTTCTTTGCAGGGGGTTTTCTGTGACACACTTTTCCTTCCTAGGGGGATAAATGCAGATGCATTGGACCACTACGCTTCCTGTGTCTCATTGTTTCAAATTTTTAATTACTTGTCTAATTTTCACAAATCTTGGCACGCCTACTGAGCCATCAGAGGACACTCCAAAGACTTCTATGTTTTGGGTTTCTGTGACCGTGCATCGTGAGCAAATTGTGAATTGAGAGAGAAAACCAACAAGATGCAACAGTTAGATGTTTATTATCAACACTTTCTCAACATGTTTCGGGCATCATTATGCCCATCTTCAGGAGACCAAGATGTGTGTTGCTGCACGTGGTGTGCTGCACACCACGTGCAGCAACACACATCTTGGTCTCCTGAAGATGAGCATAATGATGCCCGAAACATGTTGAGAAAGTGTTGATAATAAACATCTAACTGTTGCATCTTGTTGGTTTTCTCTCTCACTTCACAACTTCTAAGTTTATACATCTAGTAATAACCATAAAAAGTGGATTGATTTTGTCGGAGTTCTAGTACCAACAACATGATGGATACACAAAATTATAGGAGTTTGCGACATTAACGCTAAGTACTCTGGGACCCTGAAGCGAATTATGTTCATCGCCATAGCTTTCCTGAACAGTCTGTTTGGTTCAATATGCTATTCAGCCCGTGTGCGAGACAGTCGAGTCAAGACTGAGAATTCCTAATAAGGGTGTAGAAAAGTGACCACTCCCACAGAAGGCGATTCTAATTACATCACAGTGATGCTTCCTGGCCGGACTGAGGCTTCATCGTAAGTAAAATGGGTTACTACATGTTTAAGACTGAGTTCCCAGTGAGCCGAATCTTGGATTAAGGGAATCAGGAAATTTTAACTACCGCTTGTCTGTTCGACATTCATTAAGAATCGGTGCAATTTATTGCTGGACAGCTAGATTTTTGTTCTGGGCAGGAGCAATAGTTCTTGTATTCCCCACCGTCTTGAGGTTTCTTGGCGGTCCTTGCCGTAGGGGTAAACTTTCGAAGACAGTCAGTAGAGTCCAGTTGAAATGTGACGGCACACTGTGACGCACGAGAGGGGAAGTGAAGATGAAACTGGCGAATGGAGTGAGTAGTCGGCCCTCTTCACACTACCTCGGAACACGGTGTATCCAGCATTACTACCGCTGATGCGCACACCACGGCTGCCAGTAGTCGACTGAACTGACGCCCCCGCCGATTTAAGTGGACTCGTCCGTTACGTCGAAAGAAGAAATTTTGTTTCTTCGCGTGTGCCATCACATTTCAAACGCAGTCTACTACTCCACCTCGACAAGCTACTGGTTTCCTGACATTCTGTTGTTCTGCTGTAATAAACACATCACGCATACATTCGGAGATAAAAAGGCATTATTTTGGTTCTATATTTCGTGGCAAATGATGGATTAATTCACAAAATTTTAAGTTATTCATACAGTACATATTTGTATTCAATATATTAACCAACAAAATGCACTAAGTAAAATACAATAAAACACAAATCACAAAATACTCTTCATGAAAAGTTCCAACTCCTGCATGTTTCGGAACCAAGGTGCCATCCTTAGGGAGTTTGATAACAATAACGTTTTTAATTTTAAAGATAAGAATGAGGGCGACTATCAGCCAAAGTACGTGTTGCACTTTTGATCCTTTGTTATTATTAAACTCCGTGAGGATGGCACTTTGGTGCCGAAACATGTAGGAGTTGGAACTTAAAATGAAGTGTGTTTTATGTTTTGTGTTTTACCGTGTATTTCTTAGTGTACTTTGTTAGTTAATGTATTGAAAGTAATTCACAAAAATTTCAACCTAGAAAAAACGACAGGAGATCATTCAGAAATTCGAAGATTGAAGTCCACAGATTTTGTGTATAACAACTGCCTTAGTTCTTCAAAATATTTTGTTTCGTTCCACCTGTTTAAACTTTAAAAATTTCTGAATTTTGCCAAAGGAGGCTGCGTAATTTTATGTGATTTATGGAATAAATTAACGTTCACTTCCCTGAAAGCATTAATGGACTGGATATCATTTGGTAAAGTGTGCTGCATGTGAGGTGACAACTGAAGTTCTATAAAAGATTTAATACAATACACTGAATTTTAATTTAATTTAATTTTTACACTTCTCGCTTTCCTCAGTATGGCGCTTTTGCTCTTGCTCAGTTTCGTGTATAACGAAGACCATCTATCAGTTGCTAGTAGAAAATAAGTATACACAGCAGCACTTGACTTTCACTGAAATCGGGAGCAATTAGAAGAAACAATAATAGCTAACATACATGACTGTTTCGTGCCTCTGCAGTAAAACTACCTCCGTAACGAACTGGCCTAACAACAATTACGTGTAGCCTAACAGGAAAGTTAGGAATATCTCATTCAAAAAGCCCAATTAAGGAAGAAATATTTCTTTAAGGCACATTGTCTCCAGTCGTGTTCTACTTTGCTGTTCTGAGAATAACTCAAGACAGCTGAGTACAAATATGCTCTCTTCATGGCCTTCTCTAATGAGCCCTGCCCCAGTGCAAGGATTCCGTTTCTTCATTTTTTTTTTCCTGAACAGTTTAAATATATTTGTCTGTCCCAATGAGCTGCACGTATTGCTGTTAATTACGAAGTAGGTTATTGAGCATTTTAAAGCAGCAAGAGCGCTCTGGACTATATGACGGAAGTGCTGTTTCGAATCTCGGCTGGAATGTTGGGGACAGAGAAGTTCTTCGTGTTTGTAAAAAGATACTTCAGGAAGATTTCGGCATAGTGCTTCCATTATACCGCGACACTTTCCTTTCTTATCATTTCAGATAGATCCTTCACCAACAATTCTTCCATCTACAATATAATTTGAGATGTTGACTGCGAAGTAACAAACAACATTAAATACTTAATACAAAATGTAAATTAATTTGCCACCGGACGATCCGATTTCATCGTGCCTTTTCCAAATACTAGAAATTTGCCCAGTTTTTTGAATGATATATTGGCTACATTTACTTTGAGATGTTTTCCTTTATTTGGATAACAAAACAAGAGTGTTTACTTAGGTTTCTTATCATATTCTTCTAGACCAGACGTGTTACTGACGATTAATAAAGATTCTGTACAAATTGATACGGTTGGAGTAAATGTCGTTGTAGAGGAATGAGGCAGAAACAAAATAAATAACTTTTGAGTACGAGTTTGCTCTCCTTTGGAAATTGATGACTTGCAGCTGGGTGGAATTATGCCTAATTTTCGGAGGATCCTTTTGCTTCAGTCATCAGGGTAGATGAATAATCTAGTCAGTAACCTTAAACGTGGGCTAAACTACAAAATGTACACCCGAATTTTTCTTCGAACAGTGCCATTAATAATAAGGAATCAGGACTGCAGTGTACAAATTTTACGATCTAGCATAGAAAATTTAACAACTTTGAAATATATTATACGGTAATATAATAATAATAATAATAATTCACCCATGCATGTTGGACCTAAATAGTCGTTTTCTTTTATACAACATATTCCATATAGGGTGTACTGAACATAAAAAAGGCATCAATGAAGTAGTAATGTACTGTACAAAATGTGATCGAAACACTACAAAACAAAGAGAGCAATTAGGATTTACTGTATTGTTTGTACAACATTAAAAGACGGTTATGTGTCATATAGTACCACAAGAGAAGAATATTGACTTTTATTTATGTTACTGAGTACGTTATGTTCCTTACGTAGTTATGTGATAACACGGAATAAAAATTTAATATTCTGCAGATAATTTCAAAGAATGGGATTTTTCTTTGATGTTGCACTGACCACCCTTCAAAATAATTTCCGTGGTCCTGCTTACATAGTTCTGTGTACCTCAGAAGAGAACTAAGTGGGAGTAGTGTTTGCCAGATGTTGGAATAAGCGAGAGACTGTTTCATAAGAACCGATTCTATAAGGCAGGCCTAATGAATCCAATATGTGATGCGGGCAGCCTCAGAAATACTTGGTCTGGATGCGGGCAACGTGAAATCCAAAATGCAGAATGACGAAGGAATGAGAATACATACAATTTCTTGTATGATTTTACCTCTTTTTTTTTTCTATACATCATGTGCATTACAAATATACCGACATTAGAAATATTAAAAAAAAAAATGTAATTTACAGCATAGCCTAGTATGTCGCCATTTTTAGCTTATGTTTACAAAATGAATGAATAATGTAAGGTTTGTCTCCTTAAGTAAACCGGTTTAAGTAAACCGGTTTATTTCAGAATTGCTTTGGTGTTTTTTTTTTCGGGTTTACCAGGGCAAGGGTTAAAAGGCCTTTTCTCATTTCAGCTGTCTGTGCGGGCAACATAACACTGTTTTGAGAGTGACATGTTGCCCTCGAGCTACGGGTTGAGCAGGCTGCCGTTAGGTATCTTGCAACATCTTGAATTATTAAAATGATCGTGGCTATATGAGAGTTGATAATTGGACATTTGTTGATACAGCATTTCTGACTCAAGGTGATACATATTAATGTTTGGCACTCCTTACGTCGGACAGCCCCTTTAAAGTGTCAGTAGCTCGTGTTGTCGTGTATAATGGCGTCCATGAGATGTTGCGACGTCGTTTGTATACATGGTATGTGGATAGCAGATGGTACACACCACACCTCAACAGAGTCACCGTTGTTACTTAGGCCTAAAGAACTTGTCTCACCGCGGATCCAAAACCCCAACAGTCCTCTTACCTGTAACCGGATTTGTGACTAGATTCCGCGCTGTCGCTGGGGATTTATCGACCATTCTTTCTGGAGTCCCGATCCCTTAAGAAACATCAGATTGGCAAACTATTTGTAACAGACGCCGACCTGAAGCAAGCTGTCATCTCTTAGCTAGAGACACTTGATATATATTTCTTTTCACCAGGATACAAGCCTTGGTGCAAGGTGGCGCAAAGTATAAATGTCAGTGGTGACTACATGGAGGCGTAATGCGTAGTAATCTTAAACGTGTCTCATGAAAGTTAGTATAAAGTTCTCGGCATCAGAGTGTCTTATGTATATTGTCCTTTGTTTTTTTTTTAAACTACTTTTTATGAATTTAGTTCATATTAGGAATTTGTTTGGGGTCTACTGTACAGAAGAATTGTAATTAAGTGTTATGCAATACAACAGGTTTTAGGCACAATATGCAATATTTCGCGCGCCTGTCTTCTGTTCATTTGTGTGAGTTCCACGTAATGTCGTTGTCGACTGCATCTGATCATCATCTCAAATTTGCTGACACGCGCAAAAAAAAAAAGAGGCACGTAATGTCTGGCGCAGGTTGTCATACTAGGGCATTATCTCGTTTCATGACAAAAACAGAACGCATCTGAATCATCTTTCCTCCTTCAGTAACAATCGAATGTCAGCATTTGCAGCCAGTTCGCGTTGCCAAGGTTGCGCGTCGTCTAGTCTTCGTGCAAGAACGCGTTACAAGAATGTTTTTATTTTCAGTTCTGGATGATTAACGTCTCCAAGCCCGACACGATCACATCTGGCTCTATTACCTACTTTCAACAACAGAGCGGAGAACTTGTGAAGCTTCTAGATACACTTAGAACAAAAAAACCGTAAATGACAATACACATAAATTTTCTGATTCATGTTTGTCATGGAACATGGTACGAGAATTATTTCTTCATGAACTGAAGTTGGCTCTTTCGTTAACGGGTTTCCCGTAGAGGAACTAAATTGGTTATCTGCATGTATCAACACCAATTAAGTGATAATTAAAAAAATGGAAATTTGTGCAGTCATGTGGAATGGTGTTTTTTGTTGTTGCAATTTTGAGTACTTTATTTTCATTCATGACAATTTATTGTAGATGAATTTATATATTTTCAAAGCTGCATATATTTACGTATTTGGTTTATCAAGTGTACAAGATACTGGTCCCTGTGACCGCGCGGTCTAAGACGGCTGCTAGCCTGCTGTGATTGCAGGTTAGAATCTCGTCGGGGGCATGGATGTTGGTCTGTTGTAAGTGTTGTGTGTTTGCAGGTAGAGATCTCTGTGACGAGCTAATCACACGTCCAGAGGAGTCCTACCGACTGTGGTGCGTCGTTGTAAGCGATCTAGAAACCACAAGAATAAAGTAGGTCATGGACCGCGTTGGGCCAAAACGCTGAAGGAGGAGAAAAGTGTACAAGATATCAAACGTGTTTTACCATTCGTAGTAAAGTGCTTAGAATCATATCGCCTAGTTCAGAATTTAAAATCTCGGAGTTCTGTTCCTGATTTGTAGTTATGTATTACTCGCGAATGTAGCAGCAAAAATGCGAAAGTTCACCGGGGAGATCCAACCTGACGCGATACACAGGACAGCTACAGTATTTTTACACGCAGTGAATACAGCTCTAAAGGAGGGCTAGTTTACACCTCAAGTGACGACATACAACGTACCCTACACACGATGGATATCCTCCCAGCTCGTCACCAATCCTAACACAAGGAGGACCCATACAACTTACCCAGTTGGAAATGCAGAGAATAGTAACTAGCAAGTTCTGACCGTCAATTTGAAATACACTGGGCAGCACGAAAAACCCCGAGAGGCGGTACCACACCGAGTGCAAATACAGGACCACCCATAGTCCAGAATTTAATGATGGCAAATACTGTTCTAGGTGTCAGATACCTACTCATGTTTTAATTGTTTTAACTAGATAATGAATGTACCATATTTTATCCAGTACCAGGTTCTATATCTGTTTACAATTATAAAAAAAAACATTGGGAGCCCAATTTCGTAACAGCACCTTTGACTTATTCTGCTGCAGGCCTGATGATGACCTGTTAATAGGTCGAAACATGTAGCCTATTGCTCCAATAAATATTTGTTGTGCTGACGTATTTTGGCGAGTTTATAAAAAAAAGCGAAACACGTTGCCCTGTAACCCAAGTAAATTACAAAACTTTATCGAAAGGACTTAACAGCGGATTTTAACTAACAGATTTAGACCTTTGTGAAATGAAGAGATATGAGAGTTTTATGAAAACTGAATTTCACATTAACGTCCTAGCAAACACATTATTTAAGGAACGCAATATATTTGGCGGATCTAAGAATTATTGTGTATCTGCCAAGGAAAGGGGGCAGGTGGAAAACCGATTCATAATATTAATATAACTCAAAATTCCACTGTCGAATAGTGCTTTTTAATTTTGTGGTTGTTTATCTGATTTGTCTGCGAACCCCTTGGGGGTCGCAACCCATAGTTTAAAAACCACTGTCGTAATATGACATTAAGTTTGATTGATGAAATATAAAACCACGTGGCAGCACATCCCTAGAAGGATTAAAGTGCGGTAAGCTGCTTGTTTGGAACAAGAAAATTCCAAGCCAGCAGCACGACATCTGCCTCTCAAACACGTACACTTCAAATTGATTCTTTGTTTACACTAGTTGCTTCACAGACACAGAAGTATAGAGTTGAACATTTCACCGGAATAGCTTCGACTAAGGTTTCACCAAATTTTCACAGAAGCCAGGTTTAAATTCCACAAGAGTGTATGGAAGTACATAAAATCAAGAACAGTATAGAAGAAAGCCTCATGGACCGTCGCTTTAGAATGGATAGCGTTTGTTTTTCGTCTTATGGAGGCCTTGGGTTGAGATTTCTCCACCGAAACCGGCTACCTTGAACAAGAATATTCCAGTTTATCTTATCCTGTTCCTTTGTAATACATGGTATCATGATTTGTCTTTCCGTATGTTGTTTAGCGATGCTATTATTTGCTAAGATTTTATAATATTGGCTATGAGTAAATGGGTTTGGTGCACTGGTGGGAAAATAATGAAAAGTGAATACCGAAGTATTCGGAGAAGAGGTCCCATTGCCACTGAGAAAGTGGTGGTACTGGCACAGAAGCTTCTAGCAGGTGCAAATATATATATATATATATATATATATATATATTTCCATCAGATTCTATTGCACGGGTGTTTAGCAAGTGTTGCTTCACAGGCGTTCAGATAAGTCTCAACTCATAATTTGTCACAAAGTGTTATTTCACGAAAATATAACAAGCGTACCTTCAGAAGGATTTAGTAAGCGTTGCTTCGCATGCAGAATAACATGTTACTTTTCTAGCGTATAGTAAATGTTACTCCAAAAGTGTGAATTTGAAGAGCCTACGGATATGACTTCAAGCTACAGAGCACGTCTAAATTTAGAAGCGTCCAGCAAGTGTTACTTCAGAGACATTTAGAAATTGTGACCTCGGAATGCTTCAGAAAGTGTTACTTCACGAGCATCAAACAAGCATGCCTTCAGCGCTTGGCAAGTGTTACTTTTCATGCCTGTTAAGTGTTACTTGACAAGTGTCCGGAAAGTGTTAACTTCGCTGCAGCAAATACACATCCCGATCAGCCGCCAGCTTCTGGTCCGCCAGACGCGCGGAGCATTCGAGAAGCTCAGGAAGAAGGTCTTCCTGTAATCAGCCATCATCGTGTCTTCTACCATGGTTGAAAACCTGAACACCATAACAGAATTTAAAAGTAGTTTTTGTCAAGTGGACAGAATTTCAATACAGCTCTCATTCTTTGAGAAAGTCAGTGTAGCAACCTAGGATTTTTAGTGCGTGGAACCAAGCCTTTGTGGAAATGTATGTTGTAAGGACCGTGACAGTTTTTAATCTTCCGCGATATTGAATGTTATTCTGTTCCAGGAAGTGACGCCATTTAGTTAGATATACAGATATCAACGTTTCGGGGGACCGTCGTACCTCCTTCTTAAATTTTGTATCCTGAGAATGGATGCAGCACGTTTCTCCGAAAGTTAGGTATCTATCTGCCTAACTAGGTGACGTTACATCTAATACAGGTGTAATCTGCTATTATTTTCGCGGAAATCTAAAAAGTAATTAACATTGTTACGGTGAATAAATGAAATTATTAGGATAGATAGAGCACGTAGCGCGAAGATGGAAAGGTAAAGGTAAAGGTAAAGGTCGCGCTTTAACATGTCAATACACTTACAGAGATGAGTATAATTCTGGCGCTACTCATGCTTAAAATTGAGGCTAGTTGGGGTTGGGTGGTAGTCAGTGACAGGTACCGGCGTCCTTATTCCTGGGGAAGAGCCGGTACCAATTGCGCAGGAAGCTGGGTAGGTTCCACAGCCGGTCTGAACAGCTGTGGAGAAGAGAAAATCGCTTGTTGCACTGGAAATCGAAGAGAAAATCTCCAGCCCGTAGCGAGTCGCTATACCGACTGCGTAATCCCGGCCCCAGATGAAAGATATACATCATCGTATTGGTGCTACAGCCTCGTTCCCTGCTGTGTTGTCTGTGAGGCACAAGTCCCCTTGTCATCAGTTGTTGAATGTAAAACTGATATATTTCAGACTCAGAATTGAGTTTCTTCCATGTTACATATTCTTAACTAAAAAAAAACTGCCACGGATTTTAAAATATTCTCTCTCCCTGTCTCTCTTGGAAATCATCACCGCTCTGAATAATTTTTAGAAGTGTTTATAGGTTTTTATTTGTTATAATTTATGTATCTTTACTGTATTTCATGAATTTATATTTTGTAATGATAATTCGCGTCCATTCTCTTCGATTGTTGCTTTGTGCTACATTTCATACTCATTCCTCGCTCACTGCTTTTCTCGTTTATCTACTCCATTTATCGGATATAGAAGACTGTAATTAGCAATTGAAATTCAGAATCTTTGTGGGTATTACTTCGCAATGTATCAGATTTATAACACAACTGGATAAACATACATTTAGAACAGGAATTGATGTTTATTTCCAGGACTGGGTTAAAGTGAAGTCGTGATAACATAAAGAACGTGATTATAACACAAAGAAGACATTTCTTAATGTTTGAACTCGCCCTCCTCATGCAATTTCAGGCTGTGTAACGACCGAGAGGCTGTTATTTGTTTGCTTTATGACACTATCAGGATCTCTTTCTATGTAGTGTCGCCTGATTAGCCCGTGAATTGATAACGAATTGGAGGTTTTTTGTCTGAACAAGCTGAGGGGAACCACGATAGAATCTCAGAATGGCCATTCTACAGAGACGCTGGGTCAGCAAGACTAAAGGTCGCAAATGAGGGATTAGCATCTTGTCATACTAATCGGAACTAAGTGAATATCGTCCTTGAGGTACGACGTCATGTATGAATATCAGTTTTATTTTTCCAGTCTTTCGAGTTGTATGTGCGACACTCGTCACTTTTTATCCCTATTTCTCTATCACCCTTCCATTCTAAGCAATATGTGATGTTTATTGGACCGTGCGTCATTGTGATTGTTGAAGAATAAAAAACCAATTAGGTGTCACTTGTTATATTTACTTTACGTCTTAGATATTCAACATGTTTCGGACATTAATATGTACATCCTCAGGAGTATGCGACTATGTTGTTGAATTACCACATTGGCTGTATTGTTCTTGGATTGCTGTGTGTTGGAGTTAGGGTGCGGTTCGGCTGGGGTGGTATCTGGGCTGCCGGCAACCCGGATACCACCCTAGCCTAACCGCACCCTAACTCTACCACACAGCAATCCAAGAACAAAACACCCAGTGTGGTAGTTCAACAACATAGTCGCATACTCCTGAGGATGAACATATTAATGTCCGAAACATGTTGAATATCTAAGACGTAAAGTAAATATAACAAGTGACACCTAGTTGGTTTTTTATTCTTCAACTAAGCAATATGATTTGAAAATTTGAATTTGGAATAAGAATTTGAAGGAAAGCGTTAAATAATCTAATAACATTTGGATAAGAAGTGACATGGTAATTTTGAATGATAAATTGCTGAGCATAAAATAAAAAAAAAACTCTTGTGGCTTGCGCTGACACATCATGCAGTTTACTTTTACCAGAAAAAATAATATAGAGGAAACCTCAACCAGATATTTTCCAAGTATGAAATCCATATCCGTGGGAATTAAGTTAGAAGGAAGTGCTCTAACCACTATCTCGACAAAGGGCTCGTGGGGTACATTTCAGTAGAGAGGTCTTAACTGCGGTACGTATATACCGGAAATTTGGTAACGTCGAGCATTTCGGCGTTTGGTCCGAAGAATCTATTCGCGCTCTCCGTTTATTTTATGATGACTCATAAATTGTAATTGTTTTCTCATTTAAAATATTTTTTTGTTTGTTCTATTCAATTTTTTTTGTTGTCTTCCAGGTTGCTATCCAAAAATTTAAAGACCAAGATATATATAACTATAATTTTGCCCGTTGTTTTGTATGGGTGTGAAACTTGGTCGCTGACATTGCGGGAGGAAAGGAAGCTGAGGGTGTTTAAGAACATGGTGTTGGGGAGAATATTTGGACCTAGGAGGGACGAGGTAACGGGGGAATGGAGGAGATTGCATAACGAGGAGCTAAATGATTTGTACTCCTCACCCAATATTGTGCGGGTGATAAAATCGAGAAGAATGA
>Ga0136643_10011242_pt1 | contig 13277 bp, 12 predicted proteins | sample TergutLab28metaG_FD_96883 | JGI IMG/M metagenome (GOLD analysis project Ga0136643, IMG submission 96883) | Labiotermes labralis P1 segment gut microbial communities from Petit-Saut dam, French Guiana - Lab288 P1 (version 3) (version 3) | ecosystem: Host-associated > Arthropoda: Insects >...
AGATGGTTTTATAAAGAAACCGAAACATGTCGGAGTTTTAAATAATTTTATGTTTTATCTTTTAATATTTTAATGTATTAGCATTAATATTAACTGATATACAAGTGCATAAGTTGGTAAAAAATAAAGTGAATTTAATCAATATGCACGGTGCAACAGTGAAAGTGATAATTACTGCGTGATTATAATTCTAACCCTCGGCCTTAAAATATCTCCTTTAAGACAGATTCTGCTTCTGCGATAGCTGGCGAGACAAATACTTTTATCGCGGAATAAGAGAGATTAGGAAAGTTCAGAATATAGAGCGCGACCGCTCGGATACGTTTCGGGAAACAGTTAAGCAGGACGTAACGTGTAGGCGTAGATCGACTTTCCAAGCAGTAACAGCAACGCCAGCAACAACAAGAACAACAACGTTAAGATCTGATGCAAAATAAAAACAAAACTCAAAGTCAACCACAACTCTATTTAAAAAAGAACATCACTTTTATACACCTACTTGTTTCTATTCATACCGAATCATCATCAGGTCTTCGTACAAAACCTTTAAAACGCGCATTTCATCAAGCTCGTTGCGCTGTACTTTAGTGAGATCTCACTAATTCTCTTATAAAATATTAAAACTTTGACATTATTCTGTGGCACATGTAAATTTTTCTTTTAAAAAAAATCTCCTACAGTGTTTTGCCTAGTTAAAAATATATATATGTATATTTATTGAAACAAGTTCCTTAATCGATATGAGTAGTTCAGTCCCTGCACGAACAGTGTATTCAACGGATGACTCAAAACAAGTTTAAAATTTGAGAATGCTAATTCAGTATCCTAGAATTCTAGTGGGCACTTTGTATTAAGCCTGAAGTTTTGTGAAAATATGTGTTACTACCTGATACACATACTGGGCACTGGATTCATGTGTGCCTAATTGAATGGATTACTACTTTCACTTGATGAGGGGAACAGCCGGTGTTTGAATCCCAACATTTTCACAATCACAGCCTAAATATGGTCACTGTCCAAAGTAAATCTGTGTACATGTATGGTAGTTTATGTTGCCATTTTCTTACTTCTAATGTAACAAGAAGAATGGAATTGTCATATAATTATGATTAAAAACGCAAGGTAAGAGTTCGTCGGAAATATCAGAATGTGAGTGCATATGATGCTTTTCTGTGATGAAATCGTCTCGACAAGATGTGGGGCGTGTATTGGGAATGAAAATTACGCTACAAGTGCGCAAAATAAACTCACGATGAAGGTGGCTGTCACGCTGTTGCAAATAAACAATTGCTTGAGCGGAATGTGAGAGCATCATTTTGATGTCTTCCAGAAGCTTTCATCTCTCGAAATGTCAAACGACATAAAATACAGCGTCGCCAAGCCCAACCTGCCACTTGTGCTCTGTGCTTGTACATTAATCTGAGTTTTAGAACATAAATTGTTTTCATTAGTGATGTGACTACATTTAAAACTGTGTCTAATTAATAGAAAAGCAGAGAGAAGCACAGCTAGTTTTATATCTCGAAGCTGTGTTGGTTTTTTGTGAAAATTTTCTCCCTTGCCTTCACAAACTTGATTTCAATCGCAAAGTTTAATCTCGAACTTTCCGTAAATATTGTCCGAAAAGACATAAGGTTTTATGATTTTTGTAGTTCATTTAAACGTCACGTCTTAGCTCAGTACATCAAGTAATCTAGAATGGAACGTGGCAATAAAGTACGATTTTCAAATTGGCAGGCTTTCGAATAAGTGATTATAACCTAGAAGAAAGCAATTTCTTGTTCTACGTAAGTATGAACGAAGCTGACAATTTTGGAGCTTCTTCACAGGTTGATGTTTTCAGTGCTGTCTACTTTCAGTAGAGATTATATTTGATTGTAACTGTGATAACCATTATTAAAAAATTCTTTCTTTGTTTAGTAGCTGTACATTATAAATACAAACAATATATAGTCAAACACAACTCAATTAATGATTTCATTAATGTATTTCTTACATTGTTTCGTTCAGCGACATGTTTCGGCTCTAGTTATGAGCCATCGTCAGGTTGATTACTTTTGTTAGTAAGGTAAAATATACAATTAGCAATGCTATTGTTATTGTTACCTACGAAGTCTCGTACAACATATAAAAATTTTTTAGCATTGATTCCACTGTACAGCAGTATTAACATTCAGTTAGCTGTACCTTGTTTAGGACACATCTTTTACCACAAAAATTGAAAGAGTGGTTCCATGTCTGATATAACAGAAACTATTACATTAAAAATTTTACCCTATTTTATTCATATTCAAGCCTTGAATCAAACCTTTAAAGTTGTATTAGGCTTGCAGGTTAACGGTAAGGAAAAGAGATGTATAGATTTATGATAAGGAAATGTCTAGACATGCCGCCATTTGGGAAACAGAACGGCTGTTTCCGAGCTTACAACAATATTTAATGTAGATTGGCGAATTTTAAATAAAAATTGGCTTTACAAAATTACAGTGGGTACAGAGTTGTTTGTGGGTGTACAGCAGTCAGTTGGTGGCCTCATCTAGCGCCAAGGTTAAAAAAAGAATAGAGTTGTACTTCTACATCCCTGCGTGCCTTCATGACAAGTTATAAGGTGAAATTGACCTCCAAATTTGCCAGATACAAAGAGCATTCGATTGCGTATTTGCCCAATGTTATCATGTTGCTTAGAAAGTTGACCTACATGTGATGCAATGAAGGTTTCAAAAGTATTCCCAGACCTAACGGCTTCCCCTGAAACACGCGAAGTGCATCTACTCTCAGAGAGCATCTGTTGCGCAAGAAAGAGGTTCAGTCTGAGCAAACAGACAAAAATGTATTTAGTACGAGTACTAATTTCGAGACTTAACTTCCCAAGTTTGTACGAAATGCAAGCCAGGCTGATCTCCTCACTTCAACACCCCCCCCCAACCCACATTTTTTCCCCCGCATCGTGTCGCTGGGCACCACACACTGTGATGAATTTACGAAAATCAACATGGTTTCAAGTTTTGAGTTACCTTGTGGCCGCCATTCATCAGAGAGATCGCTGTTGTGTTGAAAAAGAATTAGGAAAAAGGCAGAGATGGAACAGAGAGATTTACAACGATTTTACAGAACATCAAAAAGGGAATTAAATAACAGTAAAGAAAAGAATTGTAAGACAGGAGCCGTTCTGTGTATGGGAACATTATTGCAAAACCGTTGGCAGAAAAGGAAGATGAAAAGAAGAGGCAGATAATTGAAGAGCAGAACAGCAATTTCAACGCAACAAAAGGGCAAAAGGGCAGTGAAGCAATATGAAAGAACAAACGGAGAAATGGTGAGTGCCAACACAAGGGGAGCCGGTAGATCGAAAATTAGTGAACACTACAAAAAGAAACCAGAAGTAAAGGAATGGTTCCTCAAGTGGCGTCTGACAAACCAACATGCACGTAGCGGAGGAGATTAAAAAGACAAAGATGGACAGAAAGGAAACTGGTCTCATTTAGGACGTCTTCTGTACGAATGTTTTGTGGCAGAGCCGTTAATTGGGTAGCACGCGAGATAGCATAACTGTAGCAGTCGGTGTATGCCATCATGCGATGGACGCAGTACATTTATTTCTGTTCGGTGCTTGTTACTAGACGCCCATATCTGTCAGCCTAAAAGAACCCCATTTCAGAGATGTTCTTTAAAAAAATATATACTGAATCAAATACATTCATTGCCTCTGTCTAATTAGCGTGGTCAATGAAGAAAATGGGGCATTGTATGGTCATTAGTTTTATGTAAAATAATTTTGCACCAAATAACCGTTTTACAGGCCTAGATTTTCCGTAGTAAACCTAATAAAATGGCGTAGTTTTAACATTCTTATCTTCTTTGTGCATGCGTCAATGCTGTGCTTATTTTGCCCTTTGATAAATAGCCCGGTGTTGTTGGTTTTTATTTAACTGACTAAGTAAGAATTTAATAAGGAAACTTGTTTAGAAACTACGATGAAGACAGAAGTGTAGCTCGAAATATGTTTCGCTTGATGTAGTTATACACATTAAATTATGAATCATATGTGAATTCTCATAACCGTAACAGAGTGTCAAATTGTCAGCTCTTTTTATTTGCGACTGACGGTTGTTATTAAGCGGTGTAGGGAGTGCTCCGGCTGCTTAATTTTGATCAAACGTCACTGCAAAGTTTGAGACTAACATTTCAAATGTTGCGGCAACAAACGCCAACATAGTTCCAAGCTTGTTCTGCTGCTACACATTTCTGTCATCTTCCTTTTCAGTTCGTACGTTTCGCCCATTATCTTACCAAGGGAGCTCTCGAAAGATTTGGAGACTTAAAATATAAGGTCAAGTAATTCGCACTGTGAAATGTGCAGATGACACTGCTACTGGCTAAGGAAGGAAAGGTGCTGCAGTGCGTGACTGATTGACGAACTGAAATTGAAATACCCTATGGAATGGAAACGAACGTAGAAAATTTTAAGGCAACCTTCCCCATTACAGTTCATGATAGATCAAAAGCAACTGGAGAATGAAGAATATTGAAACTGTTCGAGTAACATGATAACGAATGATGCGAGTTGTACACGTGAAATGAAATCCAGGATTTTCATGGCCAAAGCAGCACTCAAACAAGAAGAAGACTCTTCACCAGAAAATTAAACTTAATTAATATCTTCTATAGTTATTCGACTAATACAAGAATATAAATATTCCAATATTTATTTATTTCTCACATGCGCGACATGTTTAGGCCAACAATCTCGGCCATTATCAGGAGATATTATTACAAGAATATGAAAGGTAAAAAACTGATAAAACTAAGGAAGAGCCCTTCCCTTCACAATATTATTCAAACCTGAAATAATTATATTTATACCAAAGAACAATGAAATGTGAAATCATCGCAGTGTATCGATAGGTAAACCTGTAAATAAATGTGTGAATATTACGAGAATCCTACTTAACCGTCTACGGACAAACGGGTGTAGTAAATCTGTAAAATGTTAATTAAATTGAGTTAATTAATAAATTAAATTGTCTGCGAATTTTACCTAAATATTACTGGATAAACCTACTATTTGTTAAACACGATTTCATAATGTATGTTTAAATTAAAGTTGCCTGCTTGCATCTGTCGCACTCTGGAATGTTTCATACGTGTAGACTGATAATTACAATCGTTAAGTCGAAAAGTTCTGCCACTATCTTAAGAGAAGCTTATATACTTCGTGAAAAATGACGCGGTAAGTTCCTTCGAAACACTGATAACTTTTTACCAGACAAAACACTTTCCGTTTCGAAAGTCCAAGACTCTTCTTATCCTCCGTCCTGCGAGCCTCGCCTCTCACATCTTTGTAACAAGTTGCTACGTAAGTCCACTTTGACCAGTGGAGCAATGACGTGGTAACTATGAAGATATTACTACTGGGGTGGTCTTAAAGAACCTCCGTAAGTAATAGACTGAAGCGGAAGTACTTTCCGTCAGCGAGTATTTTTATAGAGAATTCAATGATGTCAGACCGTGAAAATATCGCAGTTAATCGGTTGTCTGGACAAGGCGTTCAGAACTACAACCACGGATAATGCGATCTTTGGGCTGGGTTACGGTCGGTGCCTGTGTGGCTGCTGATAAACAAATTTCATCCACTTAGTAATGCAACAGCCGCATGGGAGCAAAACTGAGGAGCGGAATCAACATTAGAAGCGCTAGCGACACGGCTATTTTCAGACATCGCATGCACCATGAACTAGAGATTTTGGCCTTAGTTTTTACTCCTGTATAGGCACTCCGATTAAGAGAGCTTATGAGGCAATACAGACCATGTGCATGATTATACGCAGTAATAATAAACTAAATCTTGACAGAATAATAGCATCACAAATTCCAATATGGCGAACATCGCAGTTGTACCTTACACACAATTATGAGCCAGTTTCATCTATCTTTTAATGTCACAATTTACTTGCCTGATGTGCATCATAATACTATTCTCCTCTCTCCTCATCTGTCTTTAAAAATGCAATTTTACAAAAAGTTTCCACACCACATTTCAGTATGCATTCTTTGCTTATCGATTACAGTTTAACTCCCAGTCATCAAAGTCCCGTTTATCTCACTACCATAAATATACAAGGTAATCTGTATTGATCATATTTCCTGGCAGAAGGAGGCATATAATCTCACATTAATGTGTACGTCGGAGAGCCTCGGGTGGTTTTCGGAGTTTACTATTTACTGAAACTGCTCAGTAATACCTTTAGATCGTTCACTAACAGAATAAAAGAAGTTATTTCTAAGCCATTTAACCCGACTCCTAAATATTTATGTATTGTAGTATACGTAGCTGATCCCAGTGGCCTAGCGGTCTAAGGCGTGGGTCTGTGGCAGCACGCTTATGGGACTGCGGTTTCGAATCCCGCCGGGGCATGGACGTCTGTCTCTTTTGAATGTTGTATTTTGTCAGATGTAAGTCCATGCTTCGAGCTGATCGCTCGTCCAGAGGAGTCGTACCGAGTGTCGTGTGTCTGAGTGTGGTCGTGAAACCTCAATAATGAGGAGACCCTGGCCCACTAGGGACTGTTGCGTCATGGAATAGTACAAATACGAGTTCCGTCTTAAGTATATCATTTTCAGGGTCTCTTATTAAATCAGCATGATATTATGTATGTAAAGTTTATTTCGGTTGTATCGACCTCATTGCGACATCTGGCCTGTACTGTCATACATTCAGTGGTATCAACCAATTTCCCATAAGGCGCGGGTTTTTCTTCCATGCTTAGTACGACGTACATAAGAGCATGTCTCTGGAGTATAAAGACATTACCAGTCATCCGTTCCAATACATTTTTTCCAAGAAGTGGCTATTCTGATGATTCCACCATCTTCTGGTACTTGAGAAGGCAAGCCCTCTGCTCTTTCAGGTAGCTATATAAATTCCAGACCTGAAAAATTACAATAGTAACGGTAATTCACTTTGTGCCTAAAGTTTCCCTCAACGTTTCTACTGCTGCAGTTAACAAGAGACTGGTAGAGTGGTAGAGGCCAGTTAAAATGTGATGACACGCTCAGAAACCAGATTTCGTCTTTCGGCGAAACGGACCAGTCCATTTAAATCGGCGCGGGCTTCAGTTCAGTCGACTACAGGCAGCCGAGCTGTGCGCATCAGTGGTACTAATGCTGGATACACCATGTTCCGAGGTAGTGTGAAGAGTACTGCCTACCCACTCCATTTGCCAATTTCCCCTTCATCTTCCCCCCACCCCCCGTGCGTCACCGTGTGCCATCACATTTCAAACGCAGTCTAACATAGCTACACAGACGAACAAAACAAAGGTTATGAGTATCGTAGAAAAAGTTAGTGATTAGAGAAATATAAAAGGGGAAAAACGGAGCTGATGTGTGCCAGGAATTTGGTCTCATTAATTCTACAATACAAAATATGTGGAAAAACGGAACCAAAATTATTAGTTCGTTGGAACGGAACCAATCGAGAATAAAGCGATTTCGAGAGCCTGAACGAAGTGACGTCGATGAGGCACTGCTAAAGTGGTTTAAGCAAAGCAGAAGTGACGATGTACCAGTGAGCGGTCCTCTTCCTTTGATAACTTTTTCCTTCCTAAATTTTAATTTTAAATTAATGCATTTTTAGAGTACATCTGTACAAAAATTGACAAAAATAGAAAAGTAACATTTATTATACCCAAATTTTAATTGCAATTTAAGTTTGAAATAAATTGTAACGTTAACATTAAGTAACATGCCTGCAGGCCTGTACTTTGATTTGAAATAATTTTTCTTCTCTGTCACCATACACCTCGCCCAGAGCGACACCTGGTTATAGAATACAATTTATTCTGTCCGTTCGATGACATTATAACCGAGTTCGACTGTATGTGGTATTCTAATAACGTATAAATTTTGTGCAGATGTAATGCATTCCTTTAGTGAAATGGAATATAATGCTTTTAACCACAGTTTTAAGACAGCTTGTCCCAAATGAATGAAGTGCTAGGTAGAGGACGTCCCACGAATTTAAATCACATGATCAACGGAATGAAATAAGGATTTCAATTTGGAGACAGCTATAAAATGAGAGGCAAGGGGCCATTATTTCGCATGCCTGGCAAGAGCGTTTGCATGGCGGATCATATGGTATCTCTCCCATCATCCCGTCTAGGATTGCATTCGGTTCAAACCGGCTGTTCAAAAATGTGTTTGGTCTATAAGGAATCAAGGTAGACAGAGTGGTTAGTGAAATGGCCTACATAAATACGCCAGAATTTTAGAAAGAAATTTGAGTTGTATGTAATTTTGTATGAAGTTCATTTTAATGTGCCTCGCCTTTGTTTCCCACTTCACTTCAAAATATTTCCAAACTGCTATACATTTAATTCCGCTTGTGAATGAGTCTGACCTATGGTCTATTACATTACAAGTATTGGAATTCGTACATCAACAAATAATATATATATATATATAAACGCGACTTATATGAAACTGGGTGTGTTACCGAAAGGTTGCGTTTTCTTATCTATTCTTGGGGCATTATTTGATGGACAGAGTCCAGAAACTAACGAGTCTTCAATTTCAGTGCTTTTATGGTCATTGCACTAAGAAATTTCGATGAATTACCTGCAATAAGTCGTCACAATTTATAACTTGAACATGAAGTTAATCCCTGTTTCATTATCTGCTTCTTCTTGCAACGTCCTTGTTCACTTCACACAAAGTATTTTCCTTAACCAACTGCAACGCGTCTTGTTTTTTCGTTGTGTTGCCTGTCAATTCTGTATCCGTTATTCTCTGTACATCTGTACGATAGAAGTACTTCTCAAACCTCTCACAGTTCCACGGTAAGATGAATGGGTAAACTGTTTGTTCCTCTAAGTGATTATCTCAGTTTTCATCTGCATTGACCCTGAAAGTAAAGGCAACAGATTTCTCCGAAACGTCGGTAACCGAGCACCTGCCTAGACGGTGTTATAGGTCAAATACAGTGGTCCACCTCTTTGATTTAAAAGTCTCAATAATAATATTTCTTCATGAGCCGTGTAATTGGCGGGGCGTTATTTACGAATAACCTAATCCTCTTTTCTCAACAACTGTTTATCTGTTGACAGTAAAGCAAGCATAATTCTGTAGTCTTCTTGGCTTTAGATGCGCCTCATTCGGTCACAGATTGGAATTGTACATCACTGTAAGTGATAATGATAGGATAAATAACAAGAATCTCAGAAACCAATTAGAGATATTGGAAGGGTGCAAAGATAAATAGCTCACTTTCATTCACACAATCAATTAATACAGAGGACCTGTTGCTAGAAGAATGGTCACTCAGCTTCAGGCTCCATTATTATGCACATAAATTTTTCTGTAGAAAATAATGTTAAAAGCTGTTAAACACATGAAATTCCTCCGTCGGGCAGCAGTGCCGGTGTGGAAAGTGTTGCCAGATTTTCGGCATCTTACATCATCTCCATCATTAGGGATTCATTTTGATGAGTACCAGATGGCCGAGACTTTGTCAGTGAGCTGTGTCGGTATGCAGTTGTTTTCCCATTCTTCGGCACGTGATACGGTCTGCATTTTCAGTGATTCATGTACAGTGGTGCCAGATGATGGAGACATTGTTAGTTTCCGAAACGTTGAAAATCAATTTCGTTTTAACACATCTGACAGCTAAAGTAGAATTCATTGCATTCATTATCATTGTTGAATTCCAGACTTCATACATTTAATGTTGGATCTGAATTTTTCGCAGCCATGCTGTCGAAGAAACAATTCTTCTATGATCTTAGGCTGCCTCATTAGAATATTAGAATTCTTTGAAACGTCGAGACTTGCTTACCAATCGACACGGCGCAATACACCAAGATACTTGGTTCTGATAAAGTAATATAGTCGAAAATCATAAATTTAAAACTGAGTTGATTACCTCTCAACTCCAAGACAAATGGTATTTCACGACCAGTTCGTACGAGTAACCCCTCGATCATCCGAACATTCCCCCATACAACAGCCGAAAAGTTCATGAAAGTTGTTACTGAAGCCCTTCATGTGTTGTTTGATAAACTTTTGCATTCGATTCAGTTCACATCTGATGTTTATTGGACCGTGCATCATTTTGATAACTGAAGAATAAAAAACCAACTAGATGCCACTTGTTATGGTATTGTACTTCTTATAGGCTCAACATTTTTCGAGCATTACTATGCTCATCATCAGGAGCTTGCGACTATGCTGTTGATTACCACATTGGTCGTGTCGTTCTTGGTTTGTTGTTATGTTGGAGGTAAGGTGCAGTTAGGCTGGAGTGGTGTCCGGGTTGCAGGCTTGAACCTGCAACCCGGACACCACTCCTTGTGCTTCAGCCGGCAGCCCGGATACCACCCTAGCCGAACCGCACCCTAACTCCAACATACATCAGTCCAAGAAAAATACAGCCAATGTGGTAGTTCAACAACATAGTCGCAAACTCCTGAAGATGGACATATTAATGCCCGAAACATGTTGAGTATCTAAGAAGTAAAGTAAATATAACAAGTGACATTCTAGTTGGTTTTTTATTCTTCAAATTAAAATGTATTAAAGAAAATTATACGATTAGTCAGTAATTGATGGGTATGCTTACATGAAAAATGACAGAACGGTCGAACGGTCTATTAATGAAAGGAAGGTACATGATTTAATTCATATACACAATATGTGTTTATGTAGAAGGTAAAGGCTGGAGGTGTAGATATATAACTCTACACATAATCGAAATCGGCGCTGGAAGGGGTGGGTATTCAACGCTATGCCCCGGCCGCTTTACCACCAGGAAGGAGACTGGTACGCATTGTAAAGGAGGCTATGTGGTTATATAGATGACATTATTATAATAAAGGAGGTTGATTTCACGAAATACAAAGTTGAAATCGCGAGGCTACGGACCGTGTAATAAGCAAGTAAGTCAATTAATTACTTAATTTACATTACAATTTAATACCCAGCAAATATATCGTAAGCCTTCTTATCTTCTACATTATTTTCAGTAATAAGCAGAGGAAATACTGATTTAATGATGTTAGTAGCGTTTTGGACATTGCCCTTCTTCCAGGTTTATATGACGTGTTACAAGAACTGGACTTGTCCCTCTCTTCAGGTTGAAATTTAAATGGGGATCCTATTCTGCTCACTCGATAATGAATCTCATGTCTCCTGTCCACCTGAAGGTGGAGAGACGATCGCCGAGTTTTTGTGTTTGGGACTAGAAGATGTAAAATTTCCAAAGGGAATTCAAGTTAATTACAACATTCCATCGTCAGAATCATCGGAAGTATTTGTGGAAAAGCATTAAATCTAAAGGAATGATGTAATTAGAAATTAAATTATTGACAGAAATGTTCAGTCCTGTCATTATAAGTAACTGTCTACACTGAACGCAGTTCTTGAGGTCCAGCTGGTTGTTCGGTTATTCTGTAAACTGGATGCTCTTTTCGCTGAACTCTAATGTTTATTACGCTTTCACAGAATCTCACTACATTACTCCACTATGAACAACCTAAATCCAGGCACATCCCGTCTTTTTAAAGTATATTTTTGTAGAATATTTTTAAGAATACTAATAACTACGGTAAGAATTCTTTGATAATTCAGTAACAAATAATGTAAACCGTGACTCGAATAATATCAACGCGTTTAAGGAGTCTTCTGTATTAGACGTTTGAATACCAAATAGAGTATATAAATAAATGATGTGCAAATGAACGTCACTAATTTGCTCTTGAATTAAAACTTTAATAAAAACAAAAAATATTCTATTTTTTGGCATCATTCTTCAAGAGTAATTCTCAAAGTGCACCGCATGGCTGGTAGATTGTATTTCCCCTCCCTTTCCACAGCATTGCATCGTTACGTGTATCGTTATCTCAGTCGCCATGAACCCGCATGAGGAAGGCACAATGCATGGCATGCTTTATGAAAACAAAATTGGATACACAGCTCCAAAGATAATTCGGAACAACAAAACACAAGATGCCACTATCGAAGTCTTCGATATGTGCTTTCTATTGATAGTTTAAAGAGACCTGAAGTGTTTTGCACAACAAAGACGCAGGGCAGCCCCTTGTGTTTAACATATCAAACACAATGTCCAAGTCTTTTACAGTGACCACCCAACTCGTTAATTGTTGCAGCATATACGTTGCAGCTACAGAATTTGACATTGCACCAATTGTCAATGGAAATTTTTGCATGTTTATGCTTCCACGTTTCAACTGCTCCATGCGATTGCGCCGGGTGATATGGAAGCACACAGTGAATTTTCCAAGGGCCACGCATACGAAACTAGACAAGGACAAAAATTTTCAAGGAAAATCTCTTCTCTGGCGAAGCTGCATTCCAGGTTTCAGAGAAGGGATACAAACTTCATTGCACGCACGTAGTAATCAGAACACTTTCTTGCTACCGTGCAGCAGATAGAAACAACCCAAACTTTAATATGTTAGATGACAACTGTGACATACTCCAGTCACTTGGATATGCTAGGAAACTTCGTCTATCCGCATTTAGAGAAACAGCAGCCTGCCGTGGTCTTGCAGCAAGATGAAACCCCACCGCATGGGAGCTAGATTGTGCGTGCATAGCTGGATCAACGTTTCCTTGTGTGACGGTGCCACAGTACAGAGTATGCGGAAAAGTGCCAGTCTGCAACATTAGAAATTGTATTCTGTTTAGTTCTGCCACCAGTACAGACTGTGTGGTGGTGGCGGTGGAGTATATGTGGTGTGTCACTGCCGCAGATACACTGTATGGTGGTGTGTCAGTCTGTCACAGTACAGACTGTATGCTGGTGTGTTAGTCTGTCTCAGTGCCTAAAACATTTAGGTCTGTCTGTCACAGTATATAATCAATAAAGGAAAGCATTAAGTTGTGCTGCGTAAGGACCAACGCCATTCTGTATACGGTCGTACTCAGTACGTTCCTAAGCTCCCCATATTGTGCCACCATTTTGATCACTCTATGTTAACTCCTATTTACAATTAAAACTGCCTCAATGGCGTTAAATGATGTGACGTTAACTTAATTTGTTCCATATCTGTGCATTAAAGGGATATTTACACTTAGGTATTGAAGCAACAAATGCACACTGACAAAATATGCTTTAACATATATCATTATCACCTACATATTTAGGTCTGCTTTGCGACCATCATCAAGGTGTTATTACAACGACATTGTTAAAATACAAACAAATTGTCAAATTACGTAATTACTACTGCTTGATGTTACAGTGACTATCTCCAGCA
>Ga0136643_10011245_pt1 | contig 13275 bp, 7 predicted proteins | sample TergutLab28metaG_FD_96883 | JGI IMG/M metagenome (GOLD analysis project Ga0136643, IMG submission 96883) | Labiotermes labralis P1 segment gut microbial communities from Petit-Saut dam, French Guiana - Lab288 P1 (version 3) (version 3) | ecosystem: Host-associated > Arthropoda: Insects >...
AGTCTATATACCCACATCCCACCTCCTGGAGATCCATCCTAATATTATCCACCCATCTACGCCTAGGTCTCCCCAGTGGTCTCTTTCCCTCCGGTTTCCCCACCAAGACCCTGTACACCCCCTCTCCTCACCCATACCCGCCACATGCCCAGCCCATCTCATTTTTGATTTTATCACCCACACAATATTGGGTGAGGAGTACAAATCATTTAGCTCCCCGTTATGCAATCTCCTCCATTCCCCCATTACCTTGCCCCTCCTAAGTCCAAATATTCTTCTCAACACCATGTTCTCAAACACCCTCAGCTTCCTTTCCTCCCACAAACTTATGTACATACATACATACACAAACACATGTACGTGCACACACAGGTACGGGCAGACACACATGCGCACGTATGTGCATGCATGCACATATGCATATATGCATGCATATATATGTACATATACACATGCACACACACACACGCGCGTGCGCGCGCCCACGCACACATGTTACAAAGAGAGTAGGATGTGGAACAAGTCATAAATACACAAACATACACAATTTTTACAGTGTAAAATACTATAAACATTTTACAAAAAAGTATTTTAGATCATCTTTATACATAAAAAAGTTCATCTGCAGAGTAAATGGAGTGTGTATTTAAGTATTTTCTTAAGGCTGCTTTAAATCTTACTTTGTCATTCTTGAGGATTGTCCGACTGCTTGGTAAACTGTTGGAAATTTTGATGTCAGCATAAAATGTACTTTTTTGAAAACAATGCAGGTTGGCATTTGGTCTGTGAAGATGCTGCATGGTATTACTTTATAATTATGATTTGAATTTTTAAATTTCTTGCAGTCATGGTTACACTTACAGTTAGTGATGCCATCGTTAATTTTCTGTTGTCATTTTAGCATTCGACTTGAGATCTTGACGTCGGGTTAGACGTATCTTACGAAAATTTTTGGGCAAACGGGTGTGTTTCTTTGTCTTAGTTTGGTGATTAATGATGCGATGAACATCTGAAATAATGCGTTGTGTTACTTGTTATTGGGATCTTATCATTTAGGCCAGGCATACCACTAAACAGGAAATTTGGTTGCTGAGGGACTATTCTTTTTTGTCTACTGTGCAATGTGTTGCTGACATCTTGGTCATCATTGATGATTTTTATGTTCATATGTGCACTCCCAGCAGCTGTAATTGTCTTACATTATTCATATATAGTTTTGCTAGGCTGCATTGCAATGCCAAGTAGGAAAGACTTAACCAAGGACAACCTTCATTTACTGAAATACTCTGAACTGGAAGTGTAGTAAAGATGTTATGTATATTATCATTACCAAAATCGTATCTGCTGTGATGTAGTTGTATAATTCCATGTCATGTAGATGTCACACACACTGTGGTAAGAAGTAATGCATGATCTATTAACATCTCATAGTTTGAAAGATTAATGGTGCTTTTTAGCATACAACAGCAAATGTAGCTCATCTTGGTTAACAGTTTTGGTTATCTAGTAATGTTTAAGACTGTTAATGCTCTATTAGCCTCCTTTCAAGGTGTTCCATAAATGGTACTGCAAAATTTCATATGCATCAGTTCTTTTTTAATCTGGGGTGTATACTGGGTGAAAGAAAAATGCACAGCTGAACTTAACAAAAGGTGAATCTGCATCACAATATGAGAAAAAAATGTTATATGAACATAGGCTTTCTGAAGCATGGTTTCTGAATTATGTCCTCCTGATGGTTGAAGATAATGCTTGAAGGATCCACCTTGAGCTTCAGTGCAGGACATTGCACTCATGAGAGTGAATGCCTGAACTGCAGGAAAATTCAAATTGTTGTGCATATCATATCCAGTCCATTCTGTATTTGTTGTTGCATGTCATGGAGGTCACTGAGTGCTGTAGCATGAACAGTATACGTCAGATGTCACCACACGTAACAATCTAAGGGATTTAAATTAGGGTAATGAGCAGCAGGCCATGCTATTTGTCCACCTTGTCCTATCCATTGTTCCAAGAATTTCTGAATTGGAAGAAGAAAATGTGGTGGAGCACCATCCTGCATGAACCATAAATGAATCCTAGTCTGCAGTTGCACATCTTGCAGCAGCAACTCTGGAAGGACTTTTCTTATGAAATCACAGTAAACAGCCCCAGTCAGATGTGGTCAAAGAAAGTAAGGTACCAGAAGTCTGTCTCCTGTAATGCCTGCATGAAAACTGAAGGTGAATGCTTTGAACCTTATCTTTAATTGTCAGGAGACTGTAACTTGAAAAGCACGCTTCAGAAGGCCATTGTTCATATAATATTTTTTTTTTGTTTTGTGGTGTAGGTTCACCTTCTGTAGCTTTGGACGTGCATCGTTTGTTCGCTGTGTATGTTAGACATTTTTCATTATGTTTTTTAGTTCAAACAGCATTTCGGTGTGTGGTTTCTCCTGCGCTGATGTTAAAATGTATGTGTGTTTGATGTGAAACATGTATACAATTCATTACATTGCTGTCTCCAAACTGGCTTAGTTGAATACACCTGACAAACTAGGTTTTCTATTATTGTACATTTTAACCTGGTGATGGAAGCAGAATTAACTTCTGAAACACAGTGTTTTACCAAAAAGTAAGATGAGGAAAAAGCCAAATATGTGTGTCAGTGAAAGGACGCACCTTCATCTGAAACATTTAGACTTGCCTTAGGTCTCTTTTAATTTATTAAATGTGTGTATTATTGGAAAATTACAAAGTAAAGGTAAAGTTCTCCCTGTCTATGCCATTAAGGTATATGGGGGGGGGGAGCCATAGCTGCTAACATTCTTACCTCAGCACTAGATGAAGCTTTTCATTCTGGCTGCTTTACCCCTGGGAAAAGAGTTTTCATACTGATTGAAGAGGAAGGTGGGTGGACCCCCAGAGCCAGTGTGGACACATTGAAGAAGAGAAAATTCTCTTTCCCCTGCCAGGAATTGAAACATGATGCCTTGGTTGGCCACCCTGTAGCCTAGTTTCTATACTGACTTTGTCATGGATAAAATTGAGTATGTTTGAATTGCCTAATGGTTATTGACAGAAGAGATATTCATTGCTAAATAATATGCTGTGTTTTGGGCTAGATGTGCAGAATGAGATATGCAGCAGCAGCAACAGCATAATGTTAATAATTCTCCTCTTCATACTAATCGAATTGTATGTACGTAGAGGGAATGTTGCATAGAATTCCGTAAATGTGATGTTACTGGTTCACATGAGATTGACATTCATGTTTTTGTTTTCTGAGAGTAAAATGATTAATGCTACCAATATTTTATGTTGATTCTTGTGCCTGATGAGCTGGTTTTTAGTAGTATGGAAGGTTTTGATTTTATTGGAACATTACATGTGAAAATTGGTTACACCCACCCATCACCACTTTGTACCATTTTTTAATTACAAGTTTAATAAAAAATTATGACTTGTTTTGGAGTGTTACTCATTAGCAGACAAATAGACTGACAGGGTCCTGCCATTATCCTTTCGTTTCATACACCTTATACAAAGAACACATCAGGTACATATAAACTTATTATAGGAAATACTGTTTGCATTATACAGTGTAGTTTTGGTTATGAATTATGTATGCATTTTTGTTTTGCAGTGCCACCTGACCTTTTCTTGCTAGGTTGCATCTTTTTCGTAGTGGATTATGAGAGCAGTATGCCTGAGGAAGTTGCCGTGTGGCAACGTGTCGTAGCTTCCAGTGGTGGTGAGGTTGAGACAGTGTATGGGCCTCGAGTAACACATGTTCTATGTGAGACACAGAAGTCTGCAACATTCCATAGGGTAATATGTGTTATTAGTTTGTTATGTTTAGCTGTTATTGTTTACAATATGTGGAATGTTGTGTAACACACTACTGTTTACAGCAGTCCTGCTCAACTCTGAGAGCAGTGAGGCCATATTACTCCAAAGGTCTGGGAAGTGCGGCAGTGATACTTAATACACAGTTTTCTTATTACATGAAATAAATAACTTTTAGGTACTGCTATTTTAATTATATATTGTGGCAAAATGAAAAATTATGTGGTCCATTAAAAGAAAGCATTTATCGTTGGTAACATAATTTTTAACTTTCAAATGATTACAATTTTTTTAAAAATGAGTACCATCCCAAAAATAATCACAGGCTGTGCAGTGAGCTCCAGTGGGTTGCGTACTGCCCTTGGGCTGTATGTTTTGCTGGAATGGTTTGCAGGTTAAACCAGAACCTTTAATGCCTATGTGATGTTGAATCCCTGTTTAGTGTGTGCTGATCTAACACTTCTCCTTGTTTAGTGTTCAGTGTCGGGTCCCAAAACAATCGTGTCTGATTTAAATTTTCTCCATGTCAAGATTTTATTGTTCATAATCACTCATTCCCGAAGAAACTGTTGATGTGGGTTTGAATGTCAATAAATTTGTTTTTTAGGGGTTAGTGTAAAATGAAAATTCTTAGTTGCACAGCATTTCAGAATTTCAGTTCAAGGAATCAGGTTATCAGTATTTTAAAAATGAACTTTTTGCATGTTGGTAATTAGAAGACAGATTAGAATTTATGTTTTTCCTTAAGATCATGAAGGCATGCATGATTTAGGGTTTTGCAGGAGTGTTGAAGTGTGACTCCTCAGGGATGTTTCTTGTTAAACAGCCTGATGTTTTGAATGAGTCCATGTCCTTTGTTGTCAGGGTTAAACAGTCCAAGAAGAGTGGCTGTGCCAGGAAGTATGTGTATATTGTATAATGATGGACAGTTAGGGTTGTGAGTGTATGGAAGTGGTAGTGTTGTGCTCTAGGGTGAGCCCTGGTGGAAGTGGCAGGAGGGTTAAGCTGTCTGTCACCAACACTGCTGTAGGAACCGCAACACCTTGTGATGACTATATTGCAAGTTGCCACTTTTACTCACATTGTCATCTTTTTGCATAATCAATGAATCATTGTCGTGCAGGCACTGAGAGAGGGAAAGCGGTGTGTGACGGCATACTGGCTGAATGACGTAGTTCTGAAACAGCAGGTGCTTCCACCATGGCAGGCTCTCCATTTTCCTACACCTTTCAGGTATGTACAGATGTGTTAATTGTGTGTTAGAATATGAGAATTAACACAAGCTTGTATATAATGTGATGATGATAATTCTGTAGGGGAAATTATAAATGTCAGGAGTATCAGTAAAAATTCTTACAAATGTTTTGATATTGTAATATAAGAATATGAAAAGAAAATCAGCAAAGGTCATAAAATACCCTGCGAAAACCTGTGTGACAAGGTAATGAGCCATGCATTGAAATTGGTGGAAAGAATGGGGATTGGATATTGCTATATTCTGTAACAGAAACAGCTATTAAGGATTGAGAAAGTTAAATTCAATTTTAAATGCATGATGGTGTAATGTTGCAGTTTGTGGCTTATGGTCATTTGTCCATATTAATAGATATGGTAGGTTAAGGAGATTGCAGTGGATTAAACACACATGCCGAATAATGGCGAGGTAGCATCTAGGTAGCAGATTTATTTTTAGAATGAAGCAGAGATGTGAGTAGAGCTTGAAAAATGTTGTGGTAAATTGGGGTGGGTTAAACTGGTTCATTAGGGTGTTCTATTGCAGGCTTTCGTATTAGTGCTGTGGCATGTGTAGGTTCTAATAGCCAACAGCAATGCAAATTCACCATCTTATTGGCTATAATACCCTGGAGTATAAGAGTTCTGTGTGACTGTTTCACCAGCCATTGCTTCCTCCATCTTTAGGGTAGATGACTTCATCAAAATATCTACCCATCTACACATTACCATACTGCACAGTCAGCATATATAATGGTTATGGTGGTAATGAACAAATCACAGGAAAGTCTTCAGTTGAAGGTTTAATGTTTTCTATATTCAATGCAGTAGATTGATTATATAGGTTTTAATCCAACAGTAGTTCATTTAACAATAAACCACCACATGTCACAATACGATGTGCCTCCTACATGTTTGGCCTTTACATGGTGATAGACAGGTAGATCTCAAACAAAGGAATGTTATAATGGCAAATTCTGTTAAAGATGTGCATATGTGGAGCCAAAAATATGTTTCGATTACAGTTCCTAAGAAAATTTAAAATACAGACTGATTACAAATAGTCTACAAATAGATGCTTTATATTTCATGTGATTGTCTACATATCATTGCAGGCACAACATCTGATTATATCATCTTCTTTCTTGGGGAGTTATCCTGAAGATAATGAATTATGTACTTAACTTTCTTTAGTATTAATGTACATGATGGTAAAATTACAGTAGTTTGAGTTTATTCAATTCTCAATTATTTTCAGGATAACTCCCCCAGAATAGAGATGATATATTCACATAGCAGTAGGTAGATAATCACATGAAATGTGGAACATCTATTTGTAAATTATTAGAATTAGTCTAAATTTTAAGTATTTTGAGCAATTGTAATTGAAACATTGTATTTTTGTCTCCACATATGTACATCTTTAACAGAGTCTGTCATTATTATATTCCTTTGTTTGAGACCTCCCTGAGGATGGCCATTTAAAGGTTGAATCATGTAGGCTGCACATTGGAAAGCGATGGATAGTTGTTTATTGTAAATTGTGCAATTGTTGGGTTAAAAACTGTACTGCAGTTGAAGGTTTCAGGTATTATTTAACTGAAAGCACATGATAAAAAGTACATGTACCATACTGATTGATTTCTTAAGTACATGAAGCTTTCTGCAGTTTTGTGACTTTAAAACTTTTTTAATCTGACATAATATGAGAAGTACAGGATGTTTTATTAACACTGTGGAATGGATGGCATCACTGGTTGCTGTGCAGCAGGAGTACTCATCTGTTTTATGTTGCACAGTTGACATTAAACAGAAAAACCCTGAAATATGTTTGTGATGTTATGAGCTAGATATTTTTGCTGCAATGTTTGTTGTATTCAGTTGGAAAATATCTGCAGAATTTGAATAGAATTGTTGATAAATGTCTTAAGATTTAATTTGAATGAAACTATCATATAGGTAAATTTCTAACATACAATAATTAATGTGACAGTAGCAGTTGATTTTGAGGAATTACGTATTTACTTATCTAAGCGCATTATTGAAAATAACTTTTAGTGACATATTTAACAGGTATTATGTGCTGCTGCTTGACTTAGTTTGCTGATTTTTAGTGGATAATTGATACTTTCTTATTGAAGTACAGTTAGTTATAATTTAATTGATGCTTTCTTAACCAGGTCTGTGACTGAATTGTCTTGACTCTCAGAAAAAATAAGGAAAGAGGGGAAAACAATATATCATTCATAAATTTCAGAACTGAAGTTTAGTAAAAAGTCTGTAATTGATGGACTATTACCATGCTTAGGAAATGCCAGTGATGATTTTACATACTATGATACATTTCTGTTACTTTTGTTTTCTTACTTATATTCGTGATTAATAAGTTTTTCAGTTATTGGACCTGCCACTCTGTCCAGTTTATGCCCAATAAGTGGGGGTTCATTCAGTACATTAAGAGAGTTATATTTGAGTTTGAGCTGTATTTGTTGAGTTGAAATAATGTAATGTGCACAATTTTATGTGCAATTTAACGTAATAATTCGATTCTTCGCAACATTTTCATGTTTGTGGTCAATTTATGTGGGCCTGTTTCCACAGTTTATGGAAGTATGTTCATTTAAGTTTTTCTTTTCAGTTAGATTTTCGGTCTTTATCCCATGTAACAGAGTATCCCATGTAACAAAGTTTACCATGTAACAAAGTATCCCATGTTAATATTTTTGTGTAGTGATGATAAACCGTGCAAGAACCATATCATCGCATTCTCTGGCTTTGAAGGAGAAGAAAGGGCACGAATTCGATTCACGATTGAAGCAACTGGAGCAAAGTGTACCAGCTACTTCACAAAACACAATCATATATTGGTTTGTCGCAGGTTAGTGGTTATGATGCGTTGTTTGCACAAAGGCCTTAAATTGTATAAGATTCCATCATATGCATGTGGTATCTATTACATTTACTATACAGACTGATGGGATGAACTTGTATGGGGCATTTATGATGCACTGAACTTGAAGCTGAGTCATTGAGTAGCTGATAGTTGTTCAGCTAATCAAGAAATTCTTGACCTTTCATGGAACCTACAGGTTCCCACCCTGTTCACAAGAGCGTGCCATATACCCATTCATTCTAACATGTTGCAATTAACGCCATGTGGCAGAGTCCTTCTTGGGAAACTAACAGTTGTTCAGCCGGTCAAGAAACTCTCCACGTGTGTGTGTCTTCCACACGTTCGCCATTTTGTTCCCAAGATTCCACTACCAATGCCTGTCATGTTCATGATGTAGTATCTGTGTATAGCATGTTACGCATGTATTTAAATTAGTTTTGTATGATTCTGCCATCATACTGAAAGCTAAATGTGGAATTTTATGTCCACCCTGTTGTACATTGTGAAAAATAACAGTGCTTATTATTTTTCAAAGATTTATAACTTAGCTGTATGTTAACGTGGTGTTAGTTGTGCATCCAACTCATAAGTTCATATCGTCTTTGCATTGTTATTGTTGATGATGGTAAGTTAAAAAATACAAGAATATGGCTGACACCTAGTTGCATGATACTCCTACCAAATTTTGTGGATATTTGGAGTTAAACTTTGTAAGATGGGAACAACCATATGGACAGGTTAAAACATTCTTAAGATGTACTGTTCATCTGTTCCAACATGGTCTTTAGCGAACAGAGTTAAAAATGCTGTATCTGTGGTACTTTATACACACAAAGCCTGATCTATGTTTTTGTGGGTAAAAATCTAAAAATAGCACAAACACCAGGGTGGTGTAAAATCTGGGAAACATGGTTCTTATGTACATTTGGCCAGGACTGTACAAAAAGTGGGTAAATTTGCAGAAAACATGAAGTGTGGGACTGTAAAATTTGAGTTTTACTGTAGTGGGTATAGAGTACAAAATGCCATAGATTCTTTGAGAGAGTACAATGTCTGTTAGCAAAGTTTGATTTTGCTCATGGTTTTATGTTCATATATAATCTTAATATGCATGTCACTTGACAAGTGTCATGAGTAAATGTTGTCTTGTGATATGCTAGTATTCATCTTGAATGCTTTGGATATTTGTCAAAAAATTTGTTACATTTATGTGACAAAATATTGTTTGTTTCTTCCCTACATTAATTTTTTTTTGTTCTTCAAGATAAAGAGAAATGTACCTCTGTGCATGCCATGACAAAAGGGGAGTGGAGATATGGTTCCACTCATTCTTAACCTTGGTTGTAGTTGGAGGTGACTGGTCAGCTTCATGCCTGGGTGCCTTATCTCGGGAGAGAGTGTGTGTGTTACCCGATCTAGAACCTGTCTGGACATTCTGGACAAGAGCAAATACCTTGCCCCTATTGGGATTTGAATCCTGGATTATCCAGCCAGTAGCGTAGTCACTAAACTGACTGAGCTATCCTGGCTGCGTGTATGATGGCCCTTGATCTTGTTTATTGCACACATTATTTCATGTATGGTAACCTATATTTTTAACCCTTTATGTATCACATTTAAATCTTGGAAAATCATGTGTGGGGCAGCTAAAGGTTAGTACTGTAATTACGTTACAGGCTTGAGGGTGCAAAATACAAAAAGGCACGTGAATGGAACAGACCAGTTGTGAATGCTCAGTGGTTGAATGAAATCTTGTTTGGACACTACTCTTGCATTCAGCAACCAGATATGCAAAAGTTCCAGCAGTTCAATTTGGGCAACCCGTTTCGAATTGATTACGGCCTTATTCCCCACCTGATGGGTGAGTTGATTAACTTGCTTTAGTAGACAGTAGTAATGAAGAAATTTCAAGATTTCTGTGTTACGTAAGCATGCTATGAACATTGCCAATGTTATATTATATGTAACCTTTTTTGGAGTAGAAATTAATTCATCATAGTGCCTGTGAAGTCTGATCATATTAAAAATAATTAAGAATCAAATTGAAGTCCTGATAATTTATCATTGCAAATACTGACAATTTCTTGTGATGTTTTGCTTTCTCTTGGGATGAGTAGCAGCTTGGAAGATGCCAATAAATGTTACGCAGGAGTCTTACGATAAAGTTAAATCAATACCACCACATCAGCGCCGAGTCAAACGACCTCGTGTTGAGAAATCTCTTGCTTCAGGTGGGGACTCAGACCAAGAGAATACACTTGAAAATGTGGAAGTGACAAATCTAGACCCACCTTCAGGTGATAAGAGGCCAGTGGTTTTATTTTCTCATGTTACGAAGCAGTCAGAATTAGCTAAGGTCAGTTGTCTTATGAACTATATTATACCCAGTATTATTTGTACTGTTTCTAATATAAGCATTGATTTGTACACTGCAGCTTACACAAAGACGCAATGATTCTTTAAAGATTAGGGACAGTGATAAATCAACCCTGTACCTGTTTCTGTTCTGACATCAGTACTTTCTGCCACTGTTATAATTCCCCTGACTTGTAAATGCTCTATGATAGAAGAGTGTGAGCTTGTAAATTCTATAACAGAAAAGTGCGAGCTTGCTGAATATAGTATGCTTTCTTCTGGGTAATTCCCCGGCGTCTAAATTTTATATGCTGACGTTTTGGTACAGTCTTTCAGTTCTATCTTCATAGGCAGGTAGGTATAATTCATAACTACCTGCCTATGAAGATGGAACAGACAGAGTGCTCTGAAATGTCGGCATATAAAATTCAGACGCTGGGGAATTACCCAGAAGAAAGCATACAATATTCAGAACATGGTGAAAGTTTGCTGAATATACACGAAAATTCTTCAACCACTGCCTGCCTAAAGCAGACAGAAAGTGTTCAGGTAGTTCGAATCCTTGTAGAGTGTATTTGCTGTCAGAATACTTCCTCTGGATGAAATACTGTGGCAAAACTAGACAGAATTTGAAGTGGTAAATCAGAATGAAATATGTCGTGAACTGTGTGTGTTGTCATTCAGGTCTCACATTATTCTGAAAACAGTTAAGAGGTTAATTATACTGCAGTTGAAAGATGGTCAATTGTTGTATTTGTTAGTACCTCTGTTGTTGAAAGTTTGAGGAGTCTCCTGAAAAACAGCATGAAGAATAACGTTGCAAACTTTCTGTTTATGGTTCCTGCTTCTGTCTTGCTCATAAGAATTTTGTGACCTCTTGAACTATTTCATATGAAAGTTTGAGAAGTCTCCTGAAAAATAGCATGAAGAATAACGTTGCGAACTTTCTGTTCATGGTTCCTGCCTCTGTCTTGCTCGTAAGAATTTTGTGACTCCAGAACTATTTTATATGAGAGTTCTGGCATTGCATATGAACATTAAATTTGTACCAATAACATAAGAATTTTGTGGATGTTCTAAAGGCCAAATTGAGTGCTTTATTTTTAGGGGTATTTAATGAAAATGTATCAGAGTCTGTATAGTATTAAATAGTAGTGTGACTGATGAAAATTAATTTATGAGGGGGTTTGGAAGGAATTGGTGGTGGTATAATTGTGGTATTGAGGAAAAGCCATACAAAATATCAGGATAGTTGTGTCTTGACAGAGGCTCAAACCAGGTACTCTCCAAATACAAGTGTAGATTGTTTCTGCATTGCCATGTTGTTTACTGTTTAGAAGAATTAGGTCCCAAATGTGTTGATAGCAAATGGGGCATTATATGTGGTTTATTAAATACTGAAAACCATTTGGGGCAGACATGTTACAGAAATTGCATACTGCAGTGTCAAATGCACTTTTAATATCTAAAATGCTGTCCTTCAGAATGTATGGATAACTTTATATATGATAATTCAGGGTTTGTTTTTTATTGTGTACTGTTTGGTGACAGAAATGTAAGGAAATTTACATTTCTTCCCTTTCTTGTAAATAATTACATGTACATATTTGGATAGTTTTAGAAACTAATTCTGTTGTAACAATAGTTGTGGAAAGTGTAAAGTTTATTTTGATTTTTCACAATATGATTTAACAGTTGTCAGTATTGTAATGTTCTGTTAACGGAGTGTTGTATGGAATAAAATAGTTATCCCGGTCTGTAGGAGGTGATATTTATTTGAATGCATTTATATCTAAGTAATGTTTTAAGTGTGACATTCTACTTCCCAGAAAATTAAGCAGTTGGGTGGTGCAGTAGTTGACTCAAACAAGGAAGCTACTCACCTGGTAATGTCAGAGGCTGTTCGAACCATCAAGCTTCTCTGTTGCCTCTCCACGTGCAAGTTTATTTTATCTGAAGCGTGGATCAGAGACAGCCATGCCCACAATACTTTCCTAGGTAAGATTTCAGAATTTAAGATGGTTCTTGCTAAATATGTTGCATGATATGCCTGTAGTTTAAATTGTTGCTCTTGCCAATGAAGTTATTCAATATTTTGAATATTCACTGATTTAATCCCCCCCCCATTATATGGCTTCAGAATGCAGGGAAGTTTTCAGAGAATGTGTTTTTATTGGTGCCAAATGTTCAGGCAAGCACTGGGGTGCACCCATCCTCCTATTCAGTTGGAGCTAGGGGCTGTTTGGCCTGGATTAAAGCTGATCACTCACATGTGGAGCTGGGGTTAAGAATAATTGGAGCTATATGACTCCCCCCATATGCCTGCATGGTGTGGCTTTACCTTTACTTTGCTAGTACCTAACAAGATTATAAATTACAGAATTGTATGGTATATAGAATAATGTTGGTTTATACTTTGGCGATAGCTAAGCACATATAAGAAAGGTGAATTTATAGTGAACAGAACTAGTACATTTATTTCGTACATATTGTATGAACCACATTTGCTCACTTTCAGATGAGAAACCATACATTTTGAGTGATACTGAGTTTGAAAAGGAATTTGACTGCCACATATCTAAGGTTTTGGAGAAGCCAAACAGAACTGATTTGTTTAAGGTACAGTAGTAGTCAGCTTCTATACATGCATCTGTGTGTGTGTGTGTGTGTGTTTGTAATTTGCTTAATGTGATGGAGAGAGCTTTCTCTTACAAATGTGGCCAGATATTAAGGAAAGTTTTCTTGTTAAGTACAGATTAGTAGATTTTATGGAATATTTTTTTTGCACATGTGCTGTGCTACAAATCTTAAGGTTGCTGGTTTGATCCCAGTTGGTGTCGGTGGATTTTTCATTGACATAAAATCCTTCCGATCGCACTATGGCCCCTGGGGTCGACTCAGCCTCTAACAGAAATGAGTACCAGGAGTATTTCCTGGGGGTAAAGGCGGCTGGTGCGTAAGGCTGAC
>Ga0136643_10011247_pt1 | contig 13274 bp, 11 predicted proteins | sample TergutLab28metaG_FD_96883 | JGI IMG/M metagenome (GOLD analysis project Ga0136643, IMG submission 96883) | Labiotermes labralis P1 segment gut microbial communities from Petit-Saut dam, French Guiana - Lab288 P1 (version 3) (version 3) | ecosystem: Host-associated > Arthropoda: Insects >...
ACTTTTTTTATTTTTTTAACCAACTGCCCCCCTTTTTGTATAAAAAAATTTCTGTCTGTGACACATTCCCTTAGGGTGATTTTTTTTGTATGGGTCTTTTTTTTTTTTGGGTGCACCCCCCCCCCCCCCAAGATATGTTAGCAGGGGTGTTCAATTTTTTTTTTTAATATGGGAGCCTCCTCCAAATTGTAGGCGCCAGAAGGATTACATGAAGCCAGTGCCATACTGAAGACCTCTAAATATGGGGCACCACAGTACAAAATGTATTCGCTGTGATATTCTGGCGCCCAGGATTTGTGGACTGTTGTGTTATTTGGCAATATTGGAAATAGTTGTATGTAAGTTCCACGGGTACAAAACTTGATCCTTAATGTGGTCATTTGTCTCCTCAAATACCGTGAGCTATCTGTTGTGTACAGAAATACGTTTTTCCAGAATACTTTTAAGTGACGAAATGCGGCGTGGGGCCCTTCTTCGTCCTTACCCGGAAGTATCCCATACACAACTTAACTGTGTGGGAAGCTTTTTGAGACCGAAACACATGACAAGCTTGGATCCCTTGTCAAAAATTTACGGTATGTTTTGCTTGAAGAGAAAATCGTTTACCAACGAACCCCCTTTATTTCGATTTTGAATTTTCAGAGAAATAGCCGTAAGACAGAGGCGCGTGGTCGCACTGCCCACTAAATTTTTATAGGTGGTTCCTTATATTTCAGCATAATTACTAGAGCTTTTTTTGAGGGGGGGGGGGCTTGCAAAATTGCGAAAAGGGACTATTAGCTTCGTCATGTCTGTCCGTCCGCTTGAAACAGCTCGGCTTCCACTGCACGGAGTCCCATGATATCTGATCCGTGAGTGTTTTTCGAAAATCTGTCGGGGAAAATTAAAGCTTGGTTAAATTTGACAAGAATAATAAGTCCTTCAGGTGAAGACCTACGCTAGTTTCACACTCCCTTTGTTAAGATAATTTGTTAACTCGCCGTTGGCGGTCAGCCTTGTATTTATATAACCTATTTGGAATGTTGTTTTTTATACAGGCGATTTTCACGAACTTGCCTGTTGTGTATATTTTATAGTCTATCTAACGACGCCGTCAGCATGTCATACGTTAGCGTCGACTGATAGGATTGTAAGGTCGTAAACGTGGTTGTCGGTATGTTGTTCCCGAATTCGTTCAGCCGAGCGATAGTGTACAATGTAGGACTAGTCAGGCAGCTTGTTCGTGATAGTAAGCTGATAGTCGCAGAGGGCCGGTACAGACCGGTAGTAGTTCTGTAAAGTTATTTACTACTGCAGACCTGGCGAACGGTCGTCCGACCAGAGTGGACTCTACTAGCACACAGGTAGAAAGTGTGTTAACATGAATTTAATTGTACTTTACTGTTACTCTAATCACATTTCAGACCACACAGGTTTCTTCGTTATCGAGGCTTCACGATGATACTCAAGATACACCACTCGGTAGGACCCCTCTAGACTAGTGATCGACCCGACACAGATACCGCTACCTTACAACACACAACACTCACAAGAGACAGACATCCATGCCCTCTGCGGGATTCGAATCCGCAGTCCTAGCAAGCGAGCGGCCACAGACCCACGCCTTAGACCGAGCGGCCACTAGGATCGACATAATGGAGGAATAGGTTTTGACATTAGGATGACGCAAGGAACTACACTAATGTTTGTGGCCCCATCTGAGTGGACATTATTTTAATTTCAATTACTTGCTGACCTTTGGCGTGATTTCACAGTTTGCTGACGGAAGGTAAACAATGCTGTACTGCACTATAAACCGTGCGGTAAGTGATCACGACATTGGCAGTTTGGAAAGGGTGTGCAAATTGCGTTTGTGGCATAATTGGGCTACTGTTGCAGCATTTACGTGGAAGGAGTGTGGAAAAAATCCTGGGATTAGCCGTACATGCCGAGATTTGAACTGGGGATGTCCCATTAGTAAGTCCAGAAGTTTTTCTGCCCAGGCGAGCTTGATGGCCGCGCATTTCGCTGTGGAATACAAATCGTGACGCGAAATGTTAATACTCCATTACACTCCTCTGTCACGTGACATACTGGCTTCGGGGGGGGGGGGGATTGCGTAATCCTCAGTTTGTCTGTAGGGAACTGTATTTACAAGAGGAAGACCTTAACTTCTTTGCTGAAGGGTCCACCTGACAAGTGGCGAGAGCAAACAATGGCCTGTCACCTCCAGGATATGCAGCGCCCAGTTGAGTGTACAGGTGTGGCGATGATATGCGGTTCTTTCCATCCTCTCCTTGACTAAAACCGCGAACTGCCCTCCATGAAGGCGTATGAGGTAATGGAGGCATAACTGCACTCATTCTTAACTCAGCACTAGATGGAAGTGATGGTCAGCTTTACGTCCCAGCCGCTGTACCCCCCTCCCCCCACCCCGGGGAACTAACTACCCCCCCAAGGGGGGAAATAACTCCCCCTTGCCTCCCCCGGTACTCTTCGATCTGCTTGACTAGGGCACTGTATGATGACTTTGAATTCATTTCCATCACGTCTTTTCAAAACTTTTCTCATCTCTCGGCCAGCCCACGTTGCCTACCGTAGTAGCTAGCGTAGTCAATACAGTGTCTGGGCTACGGAATGGACAGCCAACCGAGGGATCATGGTTCGGTTCCCGTTAGGGCCAAGAGAATTTTCTTTTCTGCAAGACGCCACGACCGGCCCTGGCGCCCACTCCGTCTGTAACCGATACCGTGGGGTCGTTGGCGAATGTAATGCAGTAGGAGCATGAAATAGACCAATGCGGAGATAAGAATGAGTGGAGTTGTACTTCCAATCCCGCCGTCTGCCTTCATAGCTTGCACAGGGACTACTTTACTGTACAGCTGGTGTAAATAGTAACCGCTTTGGATTTAGAATATAAAGTGAAGTAACGTACCACGGCTTGGACAGCCTGGACATTTCCAGACACTAGTATTTCTGTTCTGCACGCTGTTTTGAACGTTTTTTGGTGCTTAGCCGGCTTCCTGTTCTGTATGTAGGGTCTACGGAGGTGTGTGATGGCCGGAACTAGAGGATAGCTACTTACCTCCGTCTGCTATCTGGGTTAAGAATGGAGAGCAGTTGTGGATATTAGCGTTTTAAAGACACCATCCGTATCCGGTGACAGTTTCGAGTGAAAATGTGATTTACGAATGATTCATTTGATGGGGTTCGGAAGGAAGTGGTCGCAGCCTACTCGACATTGGATCTCCCAGCCACCACGAGTCTGCGAATGGCGTTAATACAGATGTTCCCCTCTTTCAGTCATTACTTAATTCTTGCAGTAAATTGTTCGGTTTGCAAAGAGTTGTCAATTTATGCGCGCGCACAGATAAATTAGCTTCATAATGACTTACACAGGTCATTATACATAGTGACAAATGGGCCCGTATTCCGCCCTGTCCACCAACAGTTTCGAAGCCTTAATTCGTTCGGGGTTTAAATTCCGTTTCTTGTAGCCTTAAATGTTTGTGACCACAGTTAATTTAGGGGACGCAAATATTTGATCTTTTCCATCGCCTCTTGTTAAAAAAGCACAATGTGCCGACGGTTGGGTCTGCTACGGTTGTCACGTAGAATACAAAGATTCCGAAACCTAGTTGTTTAGCCTTACCCGAGAATGGAAATGATTACCATGCAATCACTGCACGCGCCGATCCCAGTGGCCGCGCGATCTACGACGTGGGTCTGCGGCCGCTCGCTTCCTGGGATTGTGGGTTCGAATCCCGCCAGGGGCATGGATGGATGTCTGTTGTGAGCGTTGTATGTCGTCAGGTAGAGTTCTCTGCGACGGGCTGATCACTCGCCCAGAGGAGTCCTACCGGCTGTGGTGCGTCGTTGTGTGTGATCTAGAAACCTCAAAAATGAGGAGGCCATGGCCTCGTGTGGGCATTACATGCAGTAGAAAGTGTTTCGTAGCTTCTGTATGTATTCTGATCATGAAGGTAGGCAGCATAGGACACGTTGGTTGTTTTTAACAAAACTGATACGCTGCAGAAAGTAATAGAGCTTGCATGTGTCACCTTCTGTTCTTTTGTTGATAAAAGCACTGAAACTGTGTATATGGTTGTACGTTTTGTATGCTGTGTTTAATTTTGTACAAGTATCTCGTGTATTCTGTTTGTTACGTACGTTCCGATCTGGATATTCTGTTTCATCGTGTTGTTCCGTGTACTGTTTTTGGGGAAATGTATGCTGTACTACTGCCACCGGGTGTATACCCAGATGCAGTTAACAAATAGGTATATCAAGTAAATAACGAGATGTTTTATCGCCGTTGCTTTTCAACCTTGCTTTAGAGTACGCCATTAGGAGGGTTCAGGCAAACCAGGATGGCTTGAAATGAAATGTTACACATCAGGTTTTGGCTCGTGCCGGTGATGTTAATATATTGGGTGGAAGCGTACATATTATAGAGAAAAACACTGAAACTTTGTTAGTCGGTAGTAAGAATGCGGATAAAAACTAAGTACATGGTCATGTCTCGAGATCAGAATGCAGGACGAAGTCACAATATAAAGATTGATAGTAGCTCCTTTTAAAGGGTGGAACAGTTCAAAATTCTATGCAGGAAGAAATTAGGAGCAGATCGAAGACAGGAAATGCTTGCCATCATTCGGTGCAGAGTCTTTTGTCTTCCAGGTTGCTTCCCAAAATTATAAAAATTAAGATATACAAAAGTATATTGTTGCCTTTTGTTTTGTACAGGTGTGAAACTTGGTTGCTGACGTTGAGGGAGGAACATAGGCTGAGGGTGTTTGAGAATAGGGCGTTGAGGAGAATATTTGGGTCTGGGAAGAACGAGGTAACAGGAGGATGGAGAAAACTACAAAATGAGGAGCTTAGTGATACATACTCCTCACCCAATATCGTTCGGGTGATCAAATCGAGAGGAATGAGTAGGGCGGGGCATGTAGCACGTATGTGGGAGAGGAGAGGGTTTTGGTGGGGAAACCTGAGGGAAGGAGACCACTTGGAAGACTCAGGCGTAGATGGATAATATTAAGATTGATCTTCAAGAAGTGGGTTGTGAGGGTATGGACTGGATCGATGTGGCTCAGTATAGGAACAGGTGGCGGGGACTTGTGACTGCGGTAATGAAACTTCGGGTTCCACATAATTCCGGGAATTTCTTGACTAGGAAAACCGGGTAGTTTCTGAAGAAGTGAAGTAAGTAAGTAAGTAAGTCCATTCTTGAGATTATGTGGCGTCGGAGATAGATGGATTAATAAGTGTGGAGCATTATTGGAATGATACTAAAGGGAAAACCCGCAGTATTCGGCGTAATGTCCCTGTGCCACTTCTTTCCACTTTTATATGGAGTGTCCTGGGATTGAACGCGAGCTTCAGCGGTGAGAGGCCGACGACTAACCGCCAGATCCGTGGAATCGGAAGGTGTGGTTGTAATATGAAGTCTGAGCAGTTGTGATGGACTGGGCATGTAGCGAGATGTGGGAGACGGAAGGAAACAGTGGTACATTCAATATGTTGATACTGAAAATGTATCGTACGGGAATAGAGTGTTCTTATGTTGGACAAGATTCATTTGGCACATAACTCCGCGTGATAGGCTCTTGTGACAAGTTAACGAATTTATTGGTCAGCTGGGCTGCTGTCAGCTTCTCGGGCACTGCCCTGCTGTAACGGAGACTGAATCCTCTTAGAAATGATGCCGGAAATCGGAGACAAAAAAGTGGATTGCAGTGACGGTTTTGGGAAGTAGATTATGGAGATGGGAGGTGGTTGGAACTGGCTGAGGATCGTGTCCAGTGGTGGGCGTTGGTAATATCGACCTTGAAACATTCGTGTGCCGCTACCAGGAGTTAGTGAAGTAGGTTGTGGGGATGGAAGGTGCATGGAAGTGGCTCAGTGAAGTAGGTTGTGGGGATGGAAGTGGCTCAGGATCGTGTCCAAATGCGGTCTTTATAACTGGCGATGTTGAACCCGCGGGGTTCTGTTACAAGATACGGTTACTTTCGCCTCGGGTTTGGTGCTATGTTCTGAAGACGATGTAGCCTAATGCTGTTTTAGATCAGATAGTCGGATAAGAGTCTCTCTTACAGCAGAACTGCAGAGCCGTGGTTGGAAAGATTTGTTCTGATGACGTGATAAGGTTTTGAGTTACTTGCGTATTTTAGGGTTAATAACAGTATCGGTTGTCTCAGAAAGCAGCAACACAGTGTGTTTCATAAGCTTTCTTCACACTCCGTAGTGTATTTGAAAGCTTAAAATATGACGTAACCACGTTCTTTCGTATCGGCGCAGTGACTCACTATATGGGGCTCAGGAGCTGAGCTCCAGTAAGTCTCACATACAAAATGCGCGTCGAGTTTCGGAGCAGAATATTGGAAGACTTCTTTCCGAAGCTAAACAAATAAGAACTTACTGACCGCATCGAAGAAGCAAGTAAAACTGCACCTGAACAAACCATACGTCAAAAATCGCCGTGGTAACGACGTCATCACAATGAAACTAAATGAATAAATACATTATAGAATGAACGCAGTAGGCGCTTTTGTATTTTAGTAAATGATAGATAGTTTCATTTCATAATTACGTAATAATCAGTGCCACTGTTTTAATTTTAAAACTGAAATTTCTTGCAACAGAAGTATATAAGTAGCGCAACAGTTTCGATAGGAAATCATTATAATTTCAAGCCGTGTTATTGAATGTTTATTCCGTTTACTGATCACGGCAGTTTTGTAAGGAGATCGCTGTCATAATCATCATCCTGCCTTCCTTTTATGATTTTCATCGCTTTAGTCCGATGACGATCCTCAAACCTTCTAGATCGAAACCTTTTGTAACACGACACGTTGTATTTGTAAGAAGAATAGTTATTTAATTTGTCATAACAGTAATTGAGTCCAGCCATTCTTAGCAGTGTATATTGTCTGATAGGGGGCTTCACATTACCGGTCTTTGAAACAATCCCCGGTATCCGTTGCTTAGGAGGCGTACGGACTTGCATTTTTATGACGTGTTGGTGAAGCACCTTCCTGTTGCGGTACCGCCAATTATAGTATGGAGGTATGAAACTTGGTTTATTAGTTCGAAGTTAGGTTATTCATTCCTTGGACAAATCCATACGCCTCTTCCAATGCGAGTTCTGCACAGGGTGCGATCTAGTCCTCCTTTCAATTTCCAGTAAATTCTCATTTCCTTAAGGTCATCCAGTAGCTGCTTACGTCTTCGTCGTCTGCCCGTCACTGCTGTCCGTGACTCTATCTTTCCTTCAGTAACATGTTTTAGAAGTTAGTTCCTACGCAACATGTGACCAATCCAGTTGGCCTTCCTTCTCCTTATTGTATGTAGGACATTCCTCACATCTTTGACTCATACATACGTTTTCATTTTTAACACGATCGGTCCAACTGATTTTTCCATCCCTTTGCTCCCCCATTCCAGAACGTTTCAGGCATTTCTGATCTACTTGCCGAAGTGTCCAAGTTGTTCGAGGTAGCTATGTATTTGTATACGAGGACTGAAAAGAGATACAAACCGGGAGCATCTATAATATTGCACAACCACTATTTAGAAGTTTTGGCGATAGTTTCTTTATTTTTGAAACGCCCGTTGGAGCAGCAGATTGGTCGGACTTGTTACCATTTCGAAATGGTAGGTGCCAGATGTTTGTGGCGCGTTTTTATCTTCACTCGCAAGCCCGTAAAATTGATACATGCCGGAGGATAGATTTTACGCACAAAGTAACTCTCAGAATTGCGTACTGTGCATGTCTGCCTTCGGAGTGTGATATATTAGGTTGTTCCTATCTAAATAAGATCGCCTGCTGATATGTAGCAGTATTACATTAATACCCAATGCACTGTCGGTGGCCTTCAGCATTTAGTCACGGCATTTTGTCTGCATTATACGTGCCCCACTAGGGCCCCATTTATATTCTGCTACAAGAAGTTGATTCCTTCATGAGACTTATTCATACGTATTTTGATGACTCCATCTCAAGTCGGAAACTGCATGCTTCAGTGCCAGCGGTGTGTGTGTGTGTGTGTGTGTGTGTGTGTGTGTGTGTGTGTATGTATGTGCATTTATATAGATTTATTTACTTTCGAGCGAAATCGCCCTTTTTTGACTTGGTTCTCAGCCCATATCACTCGCTGTAGTGAATGAATTGCCGAATCTTCTCTGCTGGTTACAATGCAGTACACTTTACAGCGATACGAATACATCAGGTAGGATAAGTGGTATCACTAACGTATTTGTATTTGAAAAATCTCGGAAGATTAATGTAATTTAATTATTCGCAGTCCATACTTTAGAGTTGGAACCAATACACTGCTCTTTAACGTTGTGTGACCTCATAATTGGCCCTTTGCTACGGGCTGGACTGTCCGCAATCCATATGGGGGAAATAGATTTTTCTCCTCCGAAATGTCCGGACCAGTTCTGGAGCCCACCCAGCCACCTATTCAGTGGGTACTGGTGTTCTGTACCGGGGTTAAATTGGCCGGAGTGTAACCACTCACCTCCATCTGGTGCCGTGTTTAAGAATGAGTGGAGTTATACCTCATCCTTCCCTTTATATCTTCATGACGTGGACAGGGAAACCCGTACTTGGCTTTGACGTCATAAATGTTGATTGTACAATGTCTACAGTTGTACTCCACGGTGTCGTTTTTATAACAAGTTCAATACGGTGCAGTTGCTGTGGGTTATGCCCTGTTCGGTGTGGTGCAGCCTGATGGTTCGCATTTCCAGGTTTTACCCCGGCGATATTGTCAGAATCTTCATCCCGCAGTTTGGCAATAGGCTACGCTGCTAAGTCAGTGCATTTTCATGACGTAGCAGACCATAAATTGAGGATTTCTTCTCCACGTGATAGCCTCAGATTTCTTGAGGTTGCGTCCGGCTGGAGTGCTTCTATATATTTGCATATACCATTGTCAGATATTCAAAGTAAGGAATGCTGTTTGGCAAGTCTAGTTGAAATGAGTGGTGGCTGGACGACCGGGAAATGGGGAGTAAATTCTCGACAGTTGCAAAGAAAGAGTTTCTACAGCACCCAGACAGGATCTGGGATCCGCCCAGCCTCTTGTTAAAGGGTACCGGGACTGTTTTTCGTGCTACGGGCTTTACTCGTGAGGTAAAGGACGTTGCCAGGTCGGGTCCGGAGCACACCCATCCTTCTTGCCAATGTGTACCAGGGGCTCCTTTAGAGAAATACAATGGCGGCGACATGAGACCGACCGCCCTGCCATCCAGCGTGACCTTAAGAAACCTGTTCATATATCATGCGTAATTAAGCACTTCATCGTAACCGGCTAGTGGTCTGTTAATTATACAACAACCACTTGCAGATTTTATATTCGTTTCCGTAGAAACACGTCGTCAGTCGTTACTATGAAATGGCGCACTGCATTGTGCAGAGTGCAGCATCTGAACCTGTTACCTTCCTAGGAAGGCCTCTGGCATTGTACTGAAACCTACAGACTTCACAAAATGGGTTTTATATTTGAGTGGAATCTCGTGTTGTTTGCACTGTTCGTTTGTCACTTCTCACTGCGGCCGTTACGCCCAGTGACACTTGTTTCTGTGACGAAAGAGCACCTACTACAATACCGTGAAACTGTGACACAAATGTAGTTTGATTTTGGGGGGGGGGGAATTCGTGTGTTTTATATTCTCACAGTTGCTGCAAACACATGTATCACTAATGTGTTGTCTGCACACATAGCGATTTAGACGGTGTTTGCAAAGAAAAGGTGTTTCTACAAGTGTGGAAGTACGAGTATGTCTGCACTTCAGCACGTCATGAAGGCGTACGGGGAGTGCAGGCCTAATTCTTCAAATTATTACATTCTTCACTAGATGAAGTTGGTTATCAGCTCCACACACACACACACACACACACACACACACCTCTCGTACCCATTGAGTAGGAGGCTTCAGAGCCAGTTGGACGTGTGAGAAGAGAGAAAAATACCGTACACTTCCGGGGATAGAACCACGATTCCTCGGTCGTCCGTCCCGTGGCCTAGTAGCTACACCGACTACGCCATCCCGGCTGAAACTGTGAATCGGATGTACAGATTTTGTTGAAATTCTGTAAGTTAGCTGAATAAGCTGAAAAGAGTTGTTGAGTTTATGTGCGGAGTACACTCAATGCAGTGTCGTTGTGTGTGAGTAGCTTGGCCTCTGCATTTCATCGTTCCTGGTCGTCTGTTTGCGTGGAGGCCCGAAATGTGGAGGGCCGGTAGAAGTGCTAAGATTATGTGGAGTCAGTGATAAAGGTGTGGAGCATTGGTGGAATGACACTGACGGGTAGACATTCTAGGTACTCGTAGCAAAACATGTCCAAGTGTAAGTTCGTCCACCACAAATCCCACATGGACTCGCCCAGGACCGAACCCGTTTTTATGCGATGATAGACCGGCGACTAACCGCGCCATGTCATATATGTTTATTTATTTATTGCGGTGGAATTCTTTTGTTTCTTTTGTTAGTATAGGTAAGCTGAATTGTTAGCGAATACCATATAAACATGTTACAGGTCTTTGTACAGGGTTATTCGAAATTATTGTCGGGGTTTTAACAACTTGTCGTACACAATACACTTGAGATACGAGTATATGTATTTTTTTATTTAATAGAACATATAGAGCACCTGTAAGGTATGTAACAAAAACTTGGATTGTTCTATTAAATAAAAAAACACGTATACTCCTATATCAAGTGTATTGTGTATGACAAGTTGTTAAAACCCCGACAATCATTTCGAATAACCCTGTATACCTGCCGGCTTAAGTCTGTTTTTAATTCTTTGGTCTAAGTGAAGTAATTGAACAGCTTTTAATTACTGACCGTTGTTAACTGTACGAGACTTTCGTACGACTTACGTAATAACTACGGGTACGCCTGCTTCGTATTCGGTAGGCCCTGGGCTCAGATCTACAGACTTGCTACGCTGATAGCGTTTATTTGATTTTCTCCAAGCCTTCAAGGCAAACAAACGCCGGCATAGTACGTAAAATCACGTGACAACCGCTGCCATCCGATAGCTGTCCGCTGCACTACTCAGTAAATGTCTCATTATTCCACTGTACATATTCGAAGCTACTGAGAGCAACATCTAAAAGTAACTCATAATTTATCTGCCGATCCCAGTGGCCGTGCGGTCCAAGGCGTGGGTCTGCGACCGCTCGCTTACTGGGATTGCGGGTTCGAATCCCACTGGAGGCATGAATGTCTGTCTCTTGTGAGTGTTGTGTGTTGTCAGCTAAAGGTCTCTGCAGCGGGCTGATCACTCATCCAGAGGAGTCCTACTGAGTATGGTACTATGCATCTGTGATCGAGGAACCTCTTAGTCAGTCAGAGGGTCTGCAGTGGATTTGGACGCAGTGCCACGGCTTCTGTATGATACAGAAGGATTCATAGTTTACAATATCTTATATCTGTCCGTATGAGTGACATAGGGTGTTCCGAAGTTTACATATTTCCGCAGCACACTGTACCTGAACTCCTGTCAGGTGACAAAATTCCGTAGTTAATTGAAATAAGGAACTTGTTTTTGTAAACAGCAAAACTACTGAATCTGCTGTCGTGACCCGAAAGGAAACCTCGCCTTGTTAGGTCACTTGATCTTGAGCATGAGTGCGGTTTGATTCTTGTTTGTTGTTCGTTTTACTGACTTGCTTCTTGTTTGTTGTTCGTTTTACTGACTTGCTGTATCATTTGTGTCATGACTCCTACAACTTATTGCTTTCTCCTTTATTTTCAAGTTATTCTCTGTTTCTCGTATTTTTTCTCATATTACGGTGTCCTCTATGTCATACTTTATTAGTATATCTATACTACCTGGATTTTTCTCATCCTTCTTTCTTCCTTCTTGCGTTTTTCCGTTCTAGGTCGGTACTAGGAATCAGAAAGTGGGCGTCTACTGCATGGAGTACCTAAACCAAATACTTTTTGAGTTTATGGGGAACCTGCAGTTCAAGTATTAGGCGCCCAAAAGTTGCACAATGTGCGCGCAAATTGGCTCAAGTGACAACTCTTATGACATGTATTCTGTATGTGCCCGGTTCCAATTTTGGCCGGGACGCCGACTGTCATAACCGAAAGCTGTTGCGCCAGACGTGTAGTCATGCCGCCACGACTGGGTTCCTTTCCCATCTTCCACGTCTTTTTTTTTTCACACTTCATTATTCATTATCATTCAGTCATTCGACATCATATGTTAACTTATGACTGAATTCGCAAGTCTTCCGGGATGCGACGCTGCGCCGTTGGCCGAGTGGTCCTTAGTGCGAAATCAAGAGCACTGCTTTGTGCCTCAGTCGACTCAGCTTTATTGCGAAGCGAGTTCCTTGTGTTTATAGCAAATATCCGCATGTTTCGGCTGTCATACCGAAGCCGTCATCAGGCTAAACCATTATAAAAATACAGTGTTTTCAGCAAATCCCTTATGTCACATCTCATCATGTCGGATGTGGTAGTGAGATTTCACACCTTACACATTTTGTGTATATAATTGGTTTTTGTTTAGCCCTGCAGTTTTAATTTGTTTGTGCAACATAATAAATGAATTAAAATTATGTAAATTTGGCCTGACGATGACCAACTGGGTGACTGACTGACTCCGTGGAGCGGAGTCCTTCCTGAGAACCCAACAGGTCCACAGCTGGTCAAATTCTCGGCATCGTATGCGGCTCACTACCGCATTCAAACGTGCCCGCCACCTGTGTCTGTGCTTAGCCATATCAGTCCAGTTCATGTCCTTCCATCCCACTTCTTGAAGATGGCTTTGGTATAATCTAAACAGGTATCTGTTTATTGTAAACGAAAGAAATTTCTTTATCAGTGAAGTTGTATCGACTTTTCAAAACAGAGTTTTTAGTTCCGTGTTAGAAAACGCAGCGGTATTCCACAAACACTATCATACAGCCTTATCTTCAGGGTAAAGAAGAAGAGGTTGAGTTCTTGGGGTGCGTGGCAGTGAATATGAAGGCACCGTGATCGTTCGAAACGTCGGGAACCACTGGCCTTAGGACAAAGGTTATGTGACAGTCTTTCAGTAAGCCACCAGTAACATGGGCGGATTGTTGCGTCTCGAATTCTCAAGCGTGTTAACTCTTGAAATAATGTGAAATGCCGAATTAATGCAACAAGGTAAATTTATTGATGTATTCTTAGCTCGACATGTTTCGGGTACATACGCCCATCATCAGGAGCATTAGATGTTGAGTTGCAGCATATGGTTTTCTGCACCGAGTTTGTGGATGGGTGGTGGTCTTGAG
>Ga0136643_10011256_pt1 | contig 13268 bp, 5 predicted proteins | sample TergutLab28metaG_FD_96883 | JGI IMG/M metagenome (GOLD analysis project Ga0136643, IMG submission 96883) | Labiotermes labralis P1 segment gut microbial communities from Petit-Saut dam, French Guiana - Lab288 P1 (version 3) (version 3) | ecosystem: Host-associated > Arthropoda: Insects >...
TGGTGATAGGTAGGAGGGGAGAGATTTAAATGGCGAAACGGTTAGGAGCTGATAACGGACGCTAGCAGTCCAGTAAGGAAGTCAGTCGCGTAAGAGAAGTGTGAGTGAGGGAGTACAGAGAAGTGACTGTGTAGTCTTCCTGGAAAATGATGTCGTTGTTTAACTGGATATAGCACTCCATTTATTATATAAAAAATAAATTGAATAAACAAAACATAAGCAAAAAAAAAATCTATATGCGATTAGGCGAACCACACCCGTTTCTCGGTAAGATGTTCTCCTATCAGACCGAGCACGTCAGGACAACAAAGTTACAAAGGGGGATCGTGCAAAAGACATACAAATATATTAATTTTTAACTCTCCGAGGTCCAGGATTCAAAACCACTATTATACGGACTGCAAAGAGAATAAATCCTGATTTAGAACTATGAATTTTATGTAATGGAAAACAATTACCTAAAATTCGTTTCTAATTACCGTAATGTCTAAATAAATTACCTGACACTCTATCGTTTAATCTTCAAAGTAATGCTGATTTAAGTCAATAAAGCACTCGCACAAGGGGTAATTATCTATTCGCCTGTGTTCGACAGTTCTGGAGAATGTCTCACACAATATTTGAGTTCATTTATTTGATGGTTTCTTGGATCACTTAGAGACAAATACGTGATATCATGATTGTTCAGAACGACAAACTTTGTGTAATTTGATGTTTTGCTGACCGTGCATCTCACTATAATCTTAGCAATTGACCAACATAATGCACAAATTCTTCTTTTATAATAAGTTTATTATATCCCTCTACATGTTTCGAGCACTATGTTTTCATCATCAGGAGGTCAAAATTGTATTATACAGCATCTGGTATCAACACACTCTGTAGGTGGGTGTCCGGTGCACCTGTGTACCGGACATCCACACATAGTGCTCGAAACATGTAGAGGGACATAATAAACTTATTATAAAAGAAGAATTTGTGCATCAGGTTGATCAGTTGCTAAAATCTGCGTAGTTACGTGGGCACGTTATAGTACGTTGTGGTCTAATTCGATTATTTAAGTAGTTTGCCATTCTTGTCGATTTCCGGTACAAGATAGAATGTTGTAAAATAAGGCACGTCGCTCTCCATACGATCTCATAGTTGATCTTCAAGGAAGAAATATCTAAATTGTCATCTCGTGTCTAAAAAAATCTACGACAACATCGACTCGTTCATTACCCATACAAGTAGAAACCTACGGATGTCAGGTTTGGCGCATGGGATGACTGAGGTACGGTGATCTTCACGGCCAATCTAGTAAGTTCCATAACTTTACCCCAAGCATTCTGCGAATTGCCTACCGAAATGATTCGATAAGCTGTTGTATTTCAGATAGGCCTACAACTCTTAATCTCGCCTGGAGAGGAACTTCTTTCGCCAGAAGTTGTAGATAGCACTGACGCAAAGGCAGATGGTAGTTTTCTCTTGAACTTCCTCAAAGAACGACTTACACAGATGGTAGTCGATAACGCCGCGGTAAGCTTTTACCGAAAAAAGACCCTGAAAGTCGCATTCAAAGGACTGGTGAGGACTGTTCAAGGAACACACGTGTACGATGGGACAATTCGTTATCCTGTCTCCCGTTTTTGGGCGTCATCAAAACACGTGTTTCAAAAGCCGAAGCTGCTGCTAAATCCAACGCCAGAACTCTACCCGTGGAACGTAATCCTCTTTCCAAACAGCTTGCACACGCACGCAGTTGTACCGGTAAATACATTTTTGATGTACATTTATCCAGACCTGCATTCGAAGTGTTTGCACTGGCAAGGTAACTCGGTGGAAACTCGCTCTCGGATTACGTTAAACACTTTGCAGTACATCCTTTTGGTAATTACCGCATTTTCTAACGCCTCATTACCAGGTAATTGTGATAAATTGCCCCATGTCTTGGGATCATTGTTCTATTCTGCTGAAAACCGAAGACTCAGCTTAGGTGGTGGCAGATGGGAAAACGAGGTTTTCATTCTTCGACTGCTCCACCGGAATTCCCGTCGTGCAAACCGTAAACGAAAGGATATATCCACGTATTCTTTGTGCGTGAATTCTGAATTTATCTTCGCTAACAATATGCGTATTTGGCACAGGTGTTTATTCGCCAGCCTTTCAAAAGTCAGCGGAACTGATCCCATGCAAGTGCACGTGGCATTGTTGGTGGACAAAGTGATAATTAGACAAGATTTTCTCCGATTTTTTCCGGTTTTCCTCTGCAAGCCTAACAGTACCAATGCTCCGTAATTATTAACCCATCACCGACGACATAAAGTACAATCATAGAAATTAACAGTCATTAAATAAAACTTTCGCTGTCTTAATTAACAGCGGGGGTTGAGATTCTGACCCCTGCTAACTGCGCATTTTCACTCAGAATAAGCCAGGGATTAAGAAACTGCAGATTTGCTTAAGTTTTAGAGAATGTATTATGTATGTAATTATATGTCCTTTTTCGCCATGACGCAACAGCCCCCAGTGGGAAAATTCCTCCTTATTATCGAGGATTCATGATTACAATCAGTTAAACACACCACATTCGGTAGGATTACTCTGGATGAATGATCAGCCCGACGCAGAGACCTTTACTTGACAACACACAACACTCACAGAAGACAAACATCCACGCCCCCGTCGGGATTCGAAGCCACAATCCCAGCAAGCAAGCGGCCCCAGACCCACGCCTTAGACCGCGCGGTCTCTGATATACATTGGTTTTATTTAAATAACAAGGAAACCTGAATGTAATGATCATACGTCTTGACAGCAGTTATTAATCTAACATGTCGAGAGGCACATAATGCCATGAGCACAGACAGGGTATCGGAGTGACGTAACAAACCACTTAACTATCAAAGTTATAGATATGTGCGCGGATAAGGTAAAAAAATAATTTAATTAATAAATCATAGGAAACGGAAGAAGAGACAATGAATATAAAAAGGAATACAAAAAAATTGGAAATTTAATGTACGGTGACTTTAGCTTTAAGAATTGTAACTAGAAAAGATTCCTTCATCCAAACAAATAATGTTCTACTGCACAACAACAGAACAAGAGGTAACTTTTATCTTGTAAAATAAGGAAATTATTTGTTAATTTTTTATTTTAAGCTTTCGCCGTGTTCTATATGTAATATGTTGTATTTTGGGTAATTCCCAGGCGTCTGAGTTCTAATATCTGACGTTTCGGAACACTATCAGTTCCATTTTCATAGGCAGGTGAATGAAGTATGACCATCTCGGAAAACAGATCCAAGAACTATCTATATTTCAATGCATTGTGGGATCCCAAGTGCTTACAGATTGTGTTACATGAATGTGAAATACATAAGTTTGTATATTTTGGAATCTGTGTGGCAGTCCCAGCATTAAAAATTATCTGAGGTAGTGGTATATTAAACCAACTGCATATAAAAGTCTGCATTAAAACTTGGTTTTACATTTTAGTTTATAAAATGAAGTCTTTTATACACAAATGGTGTTAATATAACACCACGTCAGATAATTTTTAACTTTTTATGCTCAGACTGCCACACAGATTCCTATATATATATACACTAACTTACGTATTTCACATTCATATAACACATTCTATAAGCATTTGGGATCCCACAATGCATTGAAATATAGATAGCTATTGGATCTGTTTCCTCAGGGGGCCTGAAGATGACCTAATAAATGTCGAAACATGTTGCCCTAACAATATAATATTTTATTGTCTATAAAACAAAAGTGTTGTGTTATTGACTGACACGTTGTATTTATATGTTATAGCACTTCGGGATGGGAAACATTAAACTTATTAAAATTTCTGATTACAAGCCTCGTAGAATATGAATAGTATTCAACATTAGAATATGATTCTTTAGGTTGAAAAAGGAGAAAGCAATTGATACAAGGGTGAGTCAAATGAAAACCATAAATATTAATAAATGATATAAAACTAATATATAAATATAATAATATATAAACAATACAAAATAATATAAATAAATATTTTCCTTCACGATGGCTTCAACTGCTGCAGTGGCCTCTGGTGTCACTATTCGGTGTACCTGACCAGGTCGAGGAGAGTCTGTTACAGAACTAATGCCACTCATGAACTTCCTAGTCCACTCGTACACTTACTGTAGTGACAGACATGCATCACCGTACTGAACTTTCATTCGTCGATGAATTTCGATGGGTTTCACTCATCCACTACTTAAAAAAACGGATTACAGAACGCTGTTCTTCTTTGGTGCATGTTGCAAGCGGGTCCGCCACCTTTACATTACTACTGCGCCGTCGTGTTGCATTCCTGCATCATACTGCCACCTGTCGGCCAATCTTCAAACTATGAGTATCGTTGTTGTCAAGTTACAGACAATCGAGTTGTGTTTCGAATTTTTATCGCACTTTTAAGGTTAACTTTTGACTCCCCTTCGCATATCTCAAAGTCCCTCCCCAAGAGAAACATATAACTTTTACAGTAAAATAACACGAATTCTCTTTGGAGAAAATAATACTCTGGCGTAAATAAGAATTAACGCATTCCCTTTTATAAACAAATAAACGTGGCTTAGCCATATTTATTTCCACAAGTGTCCCAATTCAGTGATAGGGAGATCGTATAATCTAAATGTAACAAACAAAAAATTTAACGTTTTGCCGATGTGCTCTGGACAGAAAACTGTACTTTTTCCATGCAACATGTGGTTATAGATCACTGTGACGGATATTGCAACATGATTCGTGTACACACATCTGTGAATTTGGTATGGTCGTTTACAGTTACAAAGAGATGTTCAATTCTGATTATGTACATCTAGGGCATAAACGCAATCAGTAATATAAACATGTTAGAGATTCAACGAATTTTTTTCGGTTGTGGTTTTAGGGCACAACAAACACAAAAAATTACACATGGATTGTGAAAGTGAAAATAATACGATTATAATGACATACAAATAATCTGTGAATATGGATCCTACAACTGATATGGAACCAATTAATACTCTTTATTGCCACTGAATAGCTTTGTACGTTTTCTGAATTCTTTATCGTATTCCATCCCACGTGTTCACCTCGACGCGTGGATTGTAGCAAGGAGGAGGACTGCTGTATTTTGAGTTTGTTAAAAGTCGCGGAATTGAAAAAAAAATTCTTTTGTAAATTGAGTAATTTTACTTACTCCATAATTACTTACTTACCTATACTTACTCCAGGTAGCAGAGTCCTTCTTGAGAAGCCAACAGGTTTCAAGAAATTCCCCGCACTTTATGGAACACGAAGGTTCATTACCGCAATCACAAGTGCCCGCCACCTGTCCCTATCCTGAGCCAGCTAGATCCAGACAATATACCCAAATGCCACTTCCTGATGATCCATCTTAATATTATTCTCCCATCTACGCCTGGGTCTCCAAAGTGGTCTCTTTCCTTCAGGTTTCCCCACCAAAACACTGTATACGCCTCTTCTCTCCCCCATACACGCTACATACCCCGAAAAATTCACTCTTATCGATTTTATGAATATGAGAAACATTATGCTCTCTAAACACACACGATTATATTTTCCCCCCCACTCTCCCAGCTGTAATTAATGTAAGTTAGTCTATCAGACATACGCGATCGTTTTCAGCACTTACAAGAAGAGAAAAGTAAAGTCCGTGGTCAACTTTACCAAACCGGTGAGGCTTAGTGGACTTCTCTACTGTTTTACCACATTTCAGTTTGGCTTCGCCAACTCTTGTATTCTGAAGTACTTTTACACTCGTTTACAGTAGCTGACACATAAAAGGCCAATAGAACGACAAATAAAAGTTACAAAAGCTTTAAAATGCCAGGTTTATGTAAGGCCTTCTTCTACTGTTCATGGACCTCACAGTATGTATCCTATGTAAGGTATAAACAAATTACACCCATTCTTTCTTCCATGAATATGCATTTATTTCCCACGCTGACACTGGTTAGACGTAAAAACTTAATTGTGCGTAACTTGTAATTTTCGCAATTATCTTCCAAAATATATACGATTTTTGTAATCATAAAGGTACTGTTTGTACATGTCGGTTTCTGTTACATGTTAGAAAATATTGCATAGGGACTTTACTTGATGAAATACTGAGATTCGATTCATGTTACCAGCAACTTTTTTCTCTCTTGTCAACACTAGGCACAAACCTGGCTTCAGCCGCCCAGTCCTACTGTTAAAAGACAAATTCACATATAGAAATGTAGCCAAAGAGTGAAATTGAACACATGTGTCACCACAGTACCGAAAGTAAACACGGAGCCGTATAATTTTGATGTTTTGCTGACCGTGCATTATCAGTATAATTTTAGCAATTGACCAACTCAACGCACAAATTCTTGTTCTACAATAAGTTTATTATGTTCCTCTACATGTTTCGAGCACCATGTGCTCATCATCAGGAGGTCAAAATTGTACTGTACAGCATATGGTATCATCATACTCTGTAGGTGGCCGTCCGGTGCGCTGGTTGAGTGAGGACTTTCTCAAACTGCGCACCGGACGGCCACCTACAGTGTGTGACGATACCAGATGCTGTATAATACAATTTGACCTCCTGATGATGAGCACAACAGTCCTCGAAACATGTACAGGAATATAATAAACTTATAATAAAAGAAGAATTTGTGTATTAAGTTGGTTAATTGCTAAGAATATAACAGTACAAACCCAATCCCGATAAGTTCTCTTGGAACGATCATAAATTAATCACTATTCTATGCCACATGTTAACATGTATTAAAAATATTCTTACGCCTGTGCTTCCAGTTATTGTGTACATCGTGCTGAAAGGATGATATGTAGGAATACATTAACTGTAGTTCTGACATTTTGCCAAGTTGCTTGGTGATGTTTCACCACTCAGCGATATTAATCACAGCTTATTCTCCAATTAGCAGTATAATATGTACTTCAAATTGTTATAAAAGCTAATAATACTGTAATTCTACAGATTCGAAATCAATACACTGCCGTGCTGATTTATAGATTTGACAGAAAGGGGGTGAGACATATGCAGAAGTTTTCAAACTTGTTACATCACTGAAGTTTTGTGTAAACGTACAGTTGCAGTTATTCAAAATAATTTATGACAGACTGCGACATCCCACCGCTTAAAATAAACCGTTCTTCGGTTACGCGTTACAATGTAAATGCTAATAACAACGATGTAGAACCGCTACTCACAACCCCCCCCCCCCAAAAAAAAATAAATGTTAAACAATCCTAAACCACATGCTTACCAAAAACACTGTTGCAAAATTTCAAAATAGTATCACGTTTTTCTAAAGTGCCAATCAGAAATTCCGAATTAAAATTCGACCCACTTATTCTGCCCTCTTGCCAAGACATGGTCCTGTTTGCATGTACCGCTAGATGTGACGGACTAGGCGTTTCGGTTTCTTTTAATTTGCCTCTAATTATTCAGTTCTTTCAGCGAAGAATCTTCATTTCATACTGGTGCAAAGAAGTCAACGCACATTACAATTGTTTACTCGCAATATGCAATTAGGACCTTAAGTTATCTTTATTAAAAATTCATAACCCGAGCAGCAGTGCACTGAAGTAAGTCGTCAGAATTTCAATGCTAAATTGAATCTAAATTTTAAATAAGGAATAAGTTTGTACCTCAAAGAGAACACTGTGCTTCCACCAGAAAACCAAAGAGTTAGTGCCGTAGGGTAAATCGTTGGTATGCATTGTGAAACTCATACAAACACATACGTCCACTCTGTGAAACAATTTTTTTTTTTACTTGGCTCTGCACGTACTAACCAATAGTCCACGAGTATATAAAAATAATTACTTTCAGTGTGTTGTTTAAAGTCAGTGTCATTTGGTAAAATTACGTGGTGTTGATAGTCGAGAAACAAATGAGCATGGAGCATTGGTTGAATGATACTGAAAGGAGAAAACCCGAGTAGCTGAATATAAAGGCCTTACAATAGAAATACAGCGCATGTGGAATGTAAAAACAAAGGTGATACCAGTAATAATAGGGGCGACTGGGGCTATTTCAAAGTCATTCAGAAAATACATGAGAAACATACCAGGAAAACATGAAGTCAAGGAACTACAGAAAATAGCCATATTGGGCACAGCACACATATTTCGGAAAGTACTAATATAAAAGTACAATAGATTCAACACTGAAACTAACGATATAAGCACCATGAATTGTAACAACAGAATAGCTGCAACACTGTATTCCCTAGGGACACAGAATGTCTCAGGAATATAATTATAAATACCCTGTATAAAGGAGATAATAATAATAATCATAATCATATTATTATTATTACTATATTCTAAGGCAGACATGTACCGCAGTAGGGCCTACCTATTTTATTTCGCTTTACATTTCAAAACTCCACGGACAATGGGTATTTGTATATATACACACGTGTATCTTCACACATGCATAGGTTCATACATTTGTACACAAAAAAATTATATATTAATTGACAAAGAAACATTCACACTTCAAACACACGCACGTACATACATACATACATACATACATACATACATACATACATACAAGCATGCATACGTACACACCTACATACCTACATAACTACATACCTACATACATACACAGATACATATATACACATACATACATACATACATACATAAACACACATACATACATACATACACACATACATACATACATACATACATAAACACACATACATACATACATACATACACACATACATACATACATACATACATACATACATACATAAACACACATACGTACCTCTAAACACTAATGAACACACAAGCACTACTACAACATACACGAGACTGTTGACAATAAAGTGTAAATTACTCCTTAATTAAAATATGCTGTTGATTTTAAACACATTTACTTCCTACTTGAAGGCAGGAGACTACAGCACACCATCTTTCCATCACCTCACTTTTTCTAATTCCCCCGTTAGAGGAACTTCGCTTAATAATGTGGAGTTAAAAGTTTAGATTAATCAACACTTCTCAGTGTCAATTTCAAACAGATATGAATTTCTTAAAGAAATGTTAAAAAATACCTACAACCATTATTTTATCAAATGTTCTGCTGTTTGGTGCCTCCTCGTTTTAAATAAACATGACTTTTATGTTGCAGTAATTATTTCGCTCTTAAAATAAACTTCATTCGAAGCCCACATGCCATCCTATTGTATTCTGCAGGGCCTGTGGCCGGTTGGTTTAGTCTCTGACACATTAATTCGTGCAATATTTAGGCAAATTCCTCCCCTCTTTTCAGCAGTTCTCCAGATCTTATATTCAACCAAACATGAATTGAATTTCGAGACCAGCTGAAAAACATTCTACAGGAAGTGGCTAGAACATTCATCTTATTTAACTTTTGGATTACTATCTATTGTCCAAATTTATACAAAACAAATTTATTTTGTACACAGCACAATAGGATATTTCGCATGGACATCCAACGATTCATATTTTACAGAGAAATATTCGGCCTGTTGCGTGGGAACTGCGTGAAACATGTTGGTAAACTCTGTGGGTAAAGCTGAGTACTTCTTCATTTAGCAAATACTGGAACATGTAATCATGTGCAAACTGTATCCTCTTCTGCGGGGAAGATCGGAGCTCCAGTATCCTGTTTCGATATATTCAGTGAGTGAAAATCAAAATAATTTTAACATAAGAAGATAGACGCATCTTTTAAATTAAGTTTTCTTCAAGCAAGGAAGGCCTTTCCACGCTGAAGTATAGAACACACGTTCAATTTTGAGAATTCAGTTCACTTGCTTAAAAATGTTACGTGGTCTTTAGGTGCATAATCCCCGTCGTTTGTAAGCAATTAGGAAGGGGTGGGTACGTCAAAATACAAATGTCTTGTATCCTGTTTATTATGCTGACGACGACATGTTTCGACCACTGTGGGCCATCTTCAGGTCACAAAAACGTATAAAAATGAGACCTACTAATGAACATACTCCGCATACTTCTCTTTAGTAAACACTTTTGTGACCTGAAGATGGCCCAGAATGGCCGAAACATGTCGTCGTCAGCATAATAAACAGGATAGAAGACAGTTGTGTTTTGACGTACCCACCCCTTCCTAAATATTACGTGGTGTTTCTGTTTTCCATATTCTCTAGTGTTGGTTAAATTTGCCAGTACTGTAGGCATATGAGATTCAGATATCTAACATGTAACTACCACAAGTAAAGTTGCCCCACGTTGTTCTTTAATTACATAATCTATTCTGTACTGCAAACGCTGAAACTTAATTTCTCTGAGCGCTTAAACACAAGTATCAAGTTTCGAACGCTTTCTAATTAATTCCTCCCTTTTAATATAGATCAGAGTTCCGAAAACTGCAGTAAATTTATCAGAAGACAAGATAAGAGATTCGTGACACAAACAAAAGAGGTTTAGAGTTTAACAGCGTCGCATCGTTCTGGCGGGAGCAAAAACAACGAGGAGGAAGAAAAGTTTGCGTCGCGACTGCTGCAGCTATTCATCTAGAATTGTTATCGCGCTTACGCGTACGTTGGCCGTAACTTTCGGAATAAGCTCAGCGCTTTTCGTGGAAGAGCATCTCACAATGAATCCAACAGTTGTCCAGAAAAACCACTTTTGTAGTCAGAGATCTTTCATGCAGGGGGCAGACTCACCATAAATGTTCAGTCGAAGTTGGTTTTGTAGCCAACTCTTCGCACATTTCTTTATTAACCTTTAGACGCCTAACGTCAATTATAGTTGACGTACCGCACCGCTAACCTCCAAAGTTGCATTTTATGTATTTATTCAACAAATATAGGTACCGAATATTTTAAACATGGTATATAATCTCCTTTTTTATCTTCAAAATTCAGTTTGTTTCATAATTCTAACGCATTTGTTTCCTGTATTATTAACATTTTATATACAGAATGTGCTAAATTTAAATAATAATTCCGGCGCCAAAAGGTTAATAAATGTTTTAAGTTATATGCTTTTGTAGAGCAGCTTATGAAATAAAATCAATGCCAACAAGCAGTATAATTATATATGCTTTTCTTTAATTTTACTGATTATTGAATTTTGAAACACGAGTTATGAATTATTTAATTAATATACCAACTGATGCACATACATAAAAATCGTATTAAAACACTAAAATTTCTCCGACATGTTTCGATCCTAACATCATCCTCAGGGAGCTACAATCTCCTCGCTAAAGTCACCATTAAAATTAATCACTGATTAATTTCGTTGCATAAACAGAGTGTTGTGGCTGCATGTCTTGGTGGGAAAAGTGTATGTTGCTGAGAGTGCCCGACTGTGGGTGTGCGTCCTGTGCTTTGCTGCAGCAAAGCACAGGACGCACACCCACAGTCGGGCACTCTCAGCAACATGCCCTTACACAATAAGACATGTTGCCACAACACCCTGTTTATGCAACGAAATTAACCAGTGACTAATTTTAATGGTGATTTTAGAGAGGAGAGTGTAGCTCCCTGAGGAAGATGTTAGAATCGAAACATGTCGGAGCACTTTTAGTGTTTTAATGTGGAATTTTTATGTATGTGCATCAGTTGGTATATTAATTAAATAATTAGACGATATGCGCAGTGCAACAATAAGGTTAAAGACGAGCTATAAAACTGCAGATGTCAGGTCATGAAGGGTGAACAGGAAACTCACAATTACTGACACAACAAACACATTAATGATAATTCCACACAAGTCACATTGAGTTTTTTAATTGTTTGTGTATGTATTGTGTTTTAATCGCTCGAAAGCATTTTGAAGTGTTATGGAAACAGTTGTATTTAATATGTTCATTTGTATCGAGGAGCGTTGTTATTTGAGGATAAATTATTTAGTAAAAATGGTAAAGGGAAAGTGATCCCGTTACAGGCCCGGTGTGGCCCAGAGGGTGGGTAGAGGTATAGCTCTACTCTTCCATGACCGCACCACTAGAAGGGGGTGAGTGGTCAGCAGCACGCCCCGGCCGCACTTTACCCCCCGGAAAGACCAGGTACCCATTATACAGGAAATTTATTTAGTATTACCCTATAATTAAATACACCGATTTCTCCTAAATTATACACAAAATTAAGTTCTTAGATCAAAGAAATCGCATTCTGTGTGCATTATTATAAAACCGATTAATCCTCCACAGAAAAATAGCGGACGTCTTCCCGAGAATAACTGCATGAAACACATACATGCACTATGTTTTCAAATGCAGCGGTTCTCGATCCGATAAGAAACTAACTGATATTTATCACTGGGCCTTAAACACTTAAATACATTGGAATTATAACAACAAACAAGATGATATTAATAACGAAATTAATATAAGTATTTATTCAGGATGCAGCTGACATTTCCCTTTCAAAAGCAGATATGTTTGAACATTATCACCGAAACATTAAATATGAACACACAGGCACAAACACTGATAAGCCAATAACCACTCTTACATTCAGTTAGTTTATTACTTACGTGAAGTACTCGTAATTCGTCTAACGTGAGTAGAAACAATTGACAAGTCCCAATGTCGTAAACAAAGTGAAGAAAATGTCTGGACGTCAAAATATTAATTGGAGCTAAGATATTGGAAAAAAAGGAGCTTGGTATTGAACAGCTCACAGTGTGAGGTAAATATGTTTATACTGTGATGAACAAATGCTTCAATGGGGGGGAAACAAATATTTCATACGGAATAGTCTTAAGAGATCTCATTAAAAAAAAAAGAAAAAACCTGGAAATGTAAGCAGAAGAAAGGATGTTGATACTAAAATGTAACTAAAGGATACAATTTGAGAAAATGAGCGTTGCTGGGATTGTCGATACACCGTACAAATGATGTTGATAATTAGACTTCTTCTGAGGGAGTCTGATTACGTACGTGCAATGGAGTACAATATTACCATACAGTTGACTGCTGAATTTACTATAAATATGGAAGTAACTTGTGAATGAGATGATTAAATTTTCATTTCACAAACAGCTGATTTACACAAAATTAAATATTCTGAAACCTAAGAGACATAGTTACGTGTTTAATATTATTTATATCTGACATTCCAGCTAAAATGGAACAATACTATATTAACCTTTTAAACTCTACTGGTTACATGATGCACCACCAGTTTAACATTCAACAACTGTACGCTCTGCCCACACTGTATTTATGTGTTTTGTATTTATCTGAGAACAAACAGCGACTTGTGCCACTTACAGCATAAA
>Ga0136643_10011260_pt1 | contig 13266 bp, 5 predicted proteins | sample TergutLab28metaG_FD_96883 | JGI IMG/M metagenome (GOLD analysis project Ga0136643, IMG submission 96883) | Labiotermes labralis P1 segment gut microbial communities from Petit-Saut dam, French Guiana - Lab288 P1 (version 3) (version 3) | ecosystem: Host-associated > Arthropoda: Insects >...
ACCTTTTGACGCCTAATGTCAACTATAGTGGTCGTACCGCACCGCTAACCTCTAAAGTTGCATTTTATATGTTTATTCAACAAATATAGGTACTGAATATTTTAAACGTGGTATATACTCTCCGTTTCTTTCTCTTAAAAATGCAGTTTGTTTCATAATTCTAACGTATTTGGTTCTGTATTATTCACATTTTATATACAGAATGTGCTAAAATTTAAAAAATAATTACGGCGCCAAAAGGTTAAACCTTCTGCAGGCACGCCCTCCAACTATTTTGTAAACAAGATCTCGTCCCCCTCTACTTATACCAACACTGATGGTTATACTGTATCATAGTATATATTGTGTAGTTTTCTCCGATAAATGTATCCAACCTGATGATGGCCAAAATTAGCATTGGCCGAAATATGCAGTTGACATGTTATGTATAATTGACAATATAGTTGTGTTATGACGGCCATGTCCATGCATAATTGTTTCCTTATGTTTTAGCTAACACAATGGGGATGCCACTCCTTAAACTTAAACTCCTGTCCCTTTAATGTAGAGTCGCCAGCTGAGTTGCTTGGAAAATTCAATAAGAAATAGCCAAACTACTACCTAAATCTTTAATGACATATGAATTCGAACAGCAGGCCGGACCACCATTTGCCGTTTAGAGGACAGTGCCAGACTACTGCGTATGATACAGTTTCTACACTGTCAGTGCTACCTGGCTACTAGTTGCAATCGGACACTATTTACCCAGCAACCACTTGAGTCTCGGACATCTAAAAAAAATTACATACCGTCAATCAGCGCAGCCTAACCGAACAGTAAATTTTATTTTGAACTGATCTGGTTAATTATTCATAATTTTCCTCCTCAATCATTTAATAGGCAGTGGTAATCATACAGGCCAACTAGTTTAACGTTAAAGTGTTCGATATTTCGCCCAGACAGAATATCTGTCAAGCTCAAGCGGTTCGCAGAATGAACTATGGTAACTACGCTCAACATCAGCTGAATAACTTCTTAACAGTTACGTAATGTGTGTCGCTTTGCGGGCGGACTCTAATGTTTACATATGATTCAGATTAGTTCCGCCTTTTAAAGGGTTAAAAAGTGTAAATATGTTATTGTTCAACTTATGCACAATTAAAAGCACTTAGATACAATCCGCTCTTCGACCCAGCTTACATACCACGTGACCTACCTAACGTTCTGTAAGACAGTACCTTTCTAGACAGTGGACTATACACACACACACACACACATCGGGTTACAATATGATGCCATAACACCGACCACGTCCAACTCAACGGACACGATAGAACCATTTTTGTAATTGTAATTTTAGCCAAGTACTGTACAAGGCTCCCTGATGATGGATCCTCTGTGATCCGAAACATGTTGAAGCACTTTTAAATATTTTATGATTTAATTGTATCTAAGTGTTTTTAAATGTGCACAAGTTGGACAGTAAAATATTTATATGTTGATGATGCACGGTGCAAATATGAAGGTTAAGAAGTGCTTTTGCAACAAATGTTACTTCATTTAGTTAAATTATGGTGCGATTACAGGCGCCGTCACCAAGACTGTGTACGGCTAGCGTCGAATGACGGAAAGAATAGCACGTAATGAATTGCAAAGGCCTATCCCGGTGGCCGCGCTGTCTAAGGCCTAGGTCTACAGCCAGTGGGATTGTGGATTCGAATTCCACCAGGGGCATGAAAGTCCGTCTCCTGTGGATGTTAAATTTTGTACAGGTAGAGATCTCTGCGACGGACCGATCCGTCGTCCAGGACAGACCTAACGAGTGTGGTGAGTGTCACTGAGTGTGAAAAGGCGCAACAGTAACCCTCTGTACCTACAGCAAGTAGACAGAAGAAGCAAGACAAAAAAATAATTGCAAAGGATATGAAAGGAAGGAGAGATATTCTTGATAACCCGAACATTAGAATAGCGTTAATACAATAATATCAGTTCGAGCTGCAGTAGTGTGTTCACAAACGATATAAACCGTTCACTTCAGTGTATCAAGCCGAGACCAACAGCAGCGAGTTATCTTATTAGCATGACAATGCCGCCTCTAATTTCTGATGCAGGAAGACAAAAGCCTAGGTGGAACAGAAAGGCAAGCAGACACACATACACATAACACGAACACATAGCGCGTTTCATATGCTTCATGTATAAATAATCCCGATATGGCGTCATGTACGGTAAGTTTCACTTACAGCCCAAAACCAACTCTATTAATCACATTACGCTGTTCCAGCTATAATCATAACTCCAGCTTTCTGTTCGGTCCGAAATCACGTTTAAATTTCACAGGCCGCAGGGCTTGGCCTATTATGCGTCAGAACACAATCTAATCGCTTCATTGGCTCAGATATGAGATCTATGTTTAATCTGCTTCATTCGTCATGGTTGGTTGATAATTGAAGAAGTCAACATTCTTCTCAAACTTGCAACCTTTCCTTTACCTTGAGCACTGACATTAGACACATGCCGGAACAGCTACTACAAACGTCCAGAGGTGACTCCCAGTAGACATTTAAAATAAGTAGCTCCGAACAGAAGTCACAAAGCCTCCTTTCTTATTGTACACACCTTCAGTATTACTATTGCTGTTGTTACGTATTTTTGCGCGAAACTCGACATTCAAGTCCACAAATAACGCGGGCTGAATTTTTCTAATACATCTTCACAGTTTTCACCTTTGCCACATATGTGACTGCTGACATATACACAGCATTTCCATAGGGCTTCAATGCGCGTAAGTGTTTAATATCCGCACCCGTGACAAATATAACATGCTAAGTTATTCCCAGCCAATCTTCGCATGTTCGACATGTTACTTTACATTCTACAAAAGTGTAATCCTAACGTCATGCGCGTGTGTTTCTAAGATGTGTCACCAAACGTAATTTACAGGCCCTAAACTAGGTGTCGCTAACGTTCCTTCCGCTCCACACGTTTGCAGCCGCCATGTTCTGATTGTAGTTTGTAGGACATTAATTACGACTTTTAAGTGTCTTCAAATGGCATACATTTCATATGCTTCGTTAAAAACTGTAAACTAATTCAACCGCGTGAACATGTATTGTGCTTCTTAGGAAGGAAGAAGGTAGGCTAGAAGCAAGCATGCACACGGACATCAGACGAAGTCGCTCTCAGTGGTGGGCCGAGCAGAGTGCCAGCAGATATTTAACACGGGCAAATATTACATATATCTCTTTATCCATTTCGTAGGCCTCTTACTACAGCACAGAATTTGGTTAAATACATATATGCTTACAGAATACAAACAGGGAAGTTTGCAACGTGCATGTACATACAGATAGAGCTCAAAATACTCCTGTGTCCAGTGAGGGCAAAGTCGGGGTTCCAGGTATTTTTAACCTCAGAACTATACGGAGATTTGTGGAGGTGCTTCATGTTCCAGCCACTTTGCTTGTCCTTCGCATTTTATCTCATACATAAAATCCGTTTACATTAATATATGCGTTTTCATTCTGTTCGTGCCGAAAAGAAATATAGTAAAAATTTTAACTGGTACATTCCGTTGTGCGGTGTTAATATACAATGAATAAAGGTTTGTCACAATTGGTAGACATGATCTGCTGCACTAGGCCTGGAGTGACACAGGTCATGTACATGCATCGCATACAGTAAGTAGTTGTGCGTATTTTACTTCATGTACAAAGGCAGTCAGAAACACGTACATATGCATCAAGAGCCGACATAGAATGCGATTTATGACAACGGAGAGAGACTCGTCAGAGAGGGAGTCCGACAACTGACCGACGGTACTAGTCAGTGCATGAACGAAAATCTGGCCATGACACCCACGAGGGGCTCGAAATCAAAACGGACTGACCGCTAGTTGTAATGTGACCTGGACATGGCACAATAATTTATTACGTCAGGTATTTACCATATTATTCAATGTGCATGGCTTGAAGATGGCTCGCTAAAGAGCCGAAACACGTAGCTGAACCGTAAATAATGTCATGCCAACTGTGTTATTTAAACATTTATTAACTGATACAATAATATAAACAGCCAACTAGATGCAACAATAACAAATTTTTATTGATAATTACAATCAGCTCAACATGTTTCGGGCGATAATTTCGCCCATCCCCAGGAGCACTAGACTGTGTTTACAGCTTGTGGTATAATGCACCGACGATTCTGCCTGCTGGCAGAATCGTCGGTGCATTATACCACAGTCTAGTGCTCCTGAGGATGGGCGAAATTATAGCCCGAAACACGTTGAGCTGATTGCAATTATCAACAAAAATTTGCTAGTGTTGCATCTAGTTGGCTGTTTAGATTATTGTATCAGTGATGCACGGTCACACAAATATCAAACTTTACTCAGATGTGAAAATCATGGCGATTATTTACGTTGTGTGTGAAATTTGCTTTGAATCCTCTTTAGCTAAACACACTGTTTATCCGCGCTGGATATGCATTATGCCCAAAAAAAATCAGTCGGTACGTTCTGATGGCCGCCTGGGAGCACAATCCTCCCTGTTAACGTATTTCAATAAGCATTACATTTACGAGGTCATGACGTGCTGCGCATTTAGCTGGAACTGGACACATGAGGAGAGAACACATTCATGTTTGGTAAAGGAAGGTATGGGTGTAACATTCGCTTGTAAGAACGAGAATGAGATGGAAGAATAATATTATGGCGGATCAGAGGGAGGTAAGTTGTGTGAATTGGCGGTGGACAGAATGGCTGACGATGGTCTCTGGTGACGCATTTCAACACAAGGCGTATTTGATTTTCGGGTTATCCTTCCACAGTGTAAGTGACCTGGCATGATTCAGGCACTCTCATGACGTCACTATCAACATGACACCTGGTATACTTCCGGCGTATGCCTACAATTCCTAAACACAGGACTTAAAACTTTAATTAGTCTGTTCACGCCATAGTAGAAGCAGAGGCAGTATGCCTATTACAGTTTACAAGTTATAATCCTAAAAAAACCCTAAAATACTGACGAATACTTTAATACGTGTACAACCAGTCTATGAAACGTGCTATCCACTCTATTCATTGAACTATGAACGGTACATAATGCTGTTTAGTGAGATAGCTTATCGTCAGTTGTACATCGTCATCCGTTGTTAGACATTCCCGCCAAGCATAAAGGTGTGATAAGCTGCATATCTGGTAAGGCGTTACCCTACTTACACGAACTGATGCAGAACTCGCTAGTGACAGTTGAAAGCGCAAAGCGATGGAAAACTTGTAGTGCTCCAACTCACCCCACTGCCTGTATTCTCGTGGCATCTTCTTCGCAATAAATTACGTAACTAGCCCAAACTCGGCTTCAAACTCTTACCTGAAACAAATCAGAAACGCCATGAGTACGCTTCAGATTATCTTTATGTAATGTTCACAAAGATGATGATAATAGCAACCGACTAGTGATTCTTTGATAATTCACACAAAAAGGTTTGATATCTCTAACAACCTACGCACAATCCTAAGCCAGTTGTCACATTCACAACTACACAAGTCAACTCCCTAACGTACAAATAGGCCTCCAAAATTCTTGTTCTAAAGAACTGCTTTCCAGCAGATTTATCACCATAATTCCTATCAAACTTCTTCTCTTCGCAACATATTGCAAACGCCTGCATTTTCATCACCATCATATATCTTTCATGGAGTTGGGCCACTTGTTGACCCGTTCCGGTCTCACGTATCCAGAAGTCTCTTAAAAGGTCTACCATGATTCCTTCTTCCAGTTGGGGAGTAGTATATCATTTCCTGCGTAACCTATTTCGAGGCATTCTATTTACATGTTATGCCTAGGCACCAGCAGACAGCATCGTCGGTGCATTCTTCCACAAGCTGTAAACACAGTCTAGTGCTCCTGAGGATGGGCGAAATTATCGCCCGAAACATGTTGAGCTGATTGAAATTATCAATAAATTGTTATTGTTGCATCTACCTGGTGTTTATATCATTGTATCAGTGATGCACGGTCACACAGACATCAAGTGACTGTACTTACGAGATTCAGTGGGTAGAAACTGTAAGACAGGTGTTACTGTACTTATCAGCTTCAGCTGGTTGAAACTGTAACAGATGTGACTGTACTTATAAGCTTCAGTACATTGTTCTAATTTTCTGAAAGTCCCATACAGAACAGTAAGGAGTTTTTTTACGTCTATTTCTTTCTCCCGCCTTCATCTTACTTTTTAGTATTTATTTTAACTTTTGCTTTTTGTTTTCAATCCCGGCCCCCCCCCCCCTACGCTACCTCCACCTTCTTCAATAGCGTCCTGTACAAGCCGCATTCTGCGCCCTCCCTCTCTACTTCAGTGCCCTTTCGTTACAAAACATGCTTCCCCCACACAATATCTTGTTGCTTTTATCTCGGAAATCCCCATCACTCCCTTTTTTGTTATTTTCTTAAACCATAACAAAACATTTACCACTGTCTCAACTTCACTTTACAGCAGAAAATTCCTCAGACAGTAATAACAGAGGTCTTTCAAAAAGCAAGCTTACACTGATTACAGTCTCCAAAAGAACCACGACAAGTAGTTTTAAGGCTGTCTTTGCGCCTAATCACTAAGCCATAAATAAGTATGGGGAAGTGTCTGTCAAGCGCCACGCATTTTTAACAACCACCTGAAGGGAAGTAAGTGGTCAGCTCCAGGCAAGATTCGATTTAAGCTAGGGAAAGAGCAGCATATGGAGTGGATGGGCCCCGAAGCTGATTTGGACGCGGTGAAAAAGAGGAAAAAACTCCTGAAGGAGATTCAGGTCTTCTGAAAAATTATCCCTTACTGGTAACGTTACCGACGTTTCGGAGGGGCAAGCTATCTCCCTCTTCAGGTTTATGCAATTTTCTAACTTTGTAGATCCTGAAGACAGAGGTTGCAAGGGACCCGAAACGACAAATAATTTACAAATTGACAGGAGGTCACATGCTAGGAGACCTCAATCTTCTGTGAGAACCTCAAATCTCACACAAAAATTCCAAACAAACTTCGGTGCTCCACCTCCTAGACAGTAGCTGACTGTGCTACTTCACTGCGTGAAATAACAGTGACGCTCCCTAAACACCGGCTCTTACATTTTGCACAAATTTTTGCACCACATTACTGAGTGCATATCAGTCGATTCTAGTAATCAAATCTATTATTATCAAGTACTGTAACAAATACACTGACACCCACTGTGGTAAAGGCCAGTGGTGAATGCTAAACAAAAAATTAATTTTTGTAGCACTGCCAAAGTTCCTAGATTAATAAATTTGTAAAATGACGTACGTGTTAAAGAGTTATAAATAGTTTAAAAGTCACTCTAACTAGGACTCCCACAAAGCATACTTTTACTACTCTGATAATAGAGCCATCTCCGAAATCAGGTGGTTTCCAAATATAGGAAGACGGACAAGTCCGGACGAATAGTTCTAATTTGGCACGTTCATCTTACTTCCGTACAAAATAAAGCCAATTCAAGACAAACGAAGGGAAGTTTATATGCTTTACATGCAACGTGAAGGCACGACGTGAAAGCATGGGGAAGAGCAGAGGCATAGCTCCACACATTCTTAACATTGGCACTAGACACAGGTGAGTGGTCAGGTACACACCTCGACCGCTTTACTCCCGAGGGAAACTTCCGGTCACGATTAATAGAACGAGGGGTTGGTCACAGAGCCAGTCTGGGCTTTTCGGCGAAGAAGAAAATCTTCTGTCTCTGCCGGAAGGCGAAGATAAGAAAATCACTTAATCTAGTGCTTTTTTTTTGCTAACCGACAAACACGATATATAAATCTTGTATGTTATGTTTATATTCAATACTACTACATGTTTCGGCTGCCCACGTCGGCCATCTTCAGGTAGGACATTGCTACACAAAAAGAGTAAAAAGTGATTCCCCCTTTTACTCTTTTTGTGTATCAATGCCCAACCTGAAGACGGCCGATGTGGACAATCGAAACATGTAGTATCGAAAAAAAAACCGTCATACAAGATCGATTTAGTCGTGTTTGTCAAATGGTAAAAAATGACGCTAGATTGATAAGAATACACAACGGGACGATATAATACAAGAAAATCCGTTAATTTGTTAGGAAATTATTAGAGCGACACACACAATACATGGTCACGTTCCTAATACGGATAATCATTGTGGGTGATCCTTTCTTCATCGTTAGCATCATTCATTATGAGCTATATTTTAATCACCTTCTTTGAAGGACAAATAACAATAAACCTACTAAATACAATCAGAATGCTTGATTAAATATTACTACACATTCAGGAGTACTCAGTATTGTGAAATCACAACTTGGAAACTATGGAAATCGTCAGAGATGTTAAGCTGGGTGTAATGTCGGAACCCAGTAACCATGGGAACCAGTACCCATAGCAAACATGGTTTTATGGAAACCTGTAAACATGACAATCAAGTGTGAATACACCAGGGTGTACCTCACACAAAAGCCGTAACTCACATGCTGCATCGTATAATTTATATGAAACAGCAGTAAAAAATGAAGAGCTCAATACAAACACAAAATGGAGGCTCCAAAGAATATGAACAATGTTCTACGCATTTATAAGTTGAATCAGTAAAATATAAAGTTCTGCTGGCTCAGTGGATAAAGTGACTCAATTAATGTAAGTTCCGCGTTCAGTGGCGGAATAGGAATCAAGTCGGACAGCAGGGGAGTGTTTACTAAGAGGAAAAGCGAGAAGCGAAATTAACTTGCTTGATTGGGCGAGGGAAACGGGAAATTTGGTAACACCGGACGCCCATTTACTGCAGAAGCAATTCAGCTCTTGTAGTATATGCAGACATCCTCATTGCAAAAGAGCGCTGCGATACAAATTTGTCTGACAGTCGACCGATAGTGCTTTTCAGTGCCGTGACAACTCACAGCGCGAGATGTGACAATGTGGTCGTGACACTTTCGCGGTATCTTTGAGAGCTGAACCGACCAACGACGTCAGTTTGGTTACCTAACCAAAATTTTGTACTCACGTTCCATGCATCCCGAGGAACTATATGTCTAGCCCGTTTCAAATTCCTTTATTTGATCACACAAACACTCGGTGAACGAGGCGAAAAAGTCCTTTGGGCAATCCACATGCAGTGCGTTTCTTTGTCACTGCTCTCAGGACAGCAGAAGTCGCGCGATATATACCGGCAGAAGCAGGCTCTCTATGCGATAGAATTGTCACGCTGGGTGCAAATATAAAATAAATAACCTGTGTAAACCTAAGAATTTAAATTATGTCTCCCTTTCACACGTCATTTTATAGTTGGAGTTAAGCAGGCTAGGTGTCAGTGATTTCTATAAACAATCTGGCGCTATGAAGCAGCCGAAAGATACCGCAGTCGCGATCTCTGTCCATAAAATGTTGTATCTGTGTAGTAGCATCGTTTCTTGCTTCCAAAAATTTTCATTCAAGTTCTCAGCGTGCATATTCGGATAGCTCACGCTATTTAATTCTATTTAAGAGGTTATAACGTATGGGCGTCCGGATTAAAGCGGAAACCGCTCACAGAGAGTAAGTCTGCGATCCGTGTTACACAAAACATGTTGCCATCACTGGACTTCCCGCAATAGAGCAGACGACATCGTTTCTACACAGAGACCAACAAAGCCACCCGCTCTTCAGTGCCGAGTCCTGCTCCCCCCACACGTTAAAAAAGTTATAAGAATGCACCAATGGTAGGTTTGTCTATGGAAACTACAGTCAGAGATGATAATTATTAAGAAAGCGCAGCTGACATTTTAAGGACTTGTTGCTAGTTACACAAGAGGCATAACCGGCATTAAAGACAGGCTTGATATAGCAATGCACGCAAAGCACAATGGGCAGCATTCTCGCAAACGTACAGTCTTACAGCGCTGTATGTGTGTCTATTTGCGGGATACAAAGCCCGACTGTATGGTCATTTCCAGCCGCTCTATCATCATTAGAGCCCTGCATCTCCTTTCTTTCAGGCTGTCGTGTTGCATTCATTATTTACAGATATTTGATCCTTACGTCAACTACAGAGGTTATTCGACTTGAAATAATATGACACGACGATTAGCCTCCCTGTAGAACGAGTCGGAAGGAAGCGGCCAGGATTCTGTTTCAGTTTACTTGTGTTCTTTCTGGTAGCTGAATCACGGCATAACCGTGAACAGTTAATTTGGCTTGTATTTTGAAGTGCGCAACATTGCTCTTGCAGTAATCGAATAGATGTCATCGCATGACGCCGTGTCACGTGCTGCAGACTGAGAAGGCAACTGCTGCTCGTTCGTCTACTCTAACGGTCAACAACTGCATATAGCGCCGAGTAATTTGGTTTAATTTAATTCTCAAAACAGGCAATTTTTAAACTTTCACCATAAATTTCCTGAATTTTTTAAGTTGTACAATACAAATATTTCATTCGTAGTTTTTGTGGATCATTTCCTCACGCTGTCAGCATCGCAGACTGGGACAATAAGCGCCACCGTTGAATAACAGCAAGATATATGCGTGACGGCGTGAAAGTAAGTGGTTTGAAAGAAAGCGATCATGGCTTAAAATGGCGTGTTAGCCAGGTATTTTCCTGCAGTACAGGAAAACCGGTCAGTACGGCCGGCGATTCGGCTCAAATTCAAACCAGGCAACTCTCGAATACAAGTACACGGTGGTAATGGTTATGCAGTTATATTACTACAGAAAAGTGACAAGGATATTGGAACGCCTTCGAAATCACCCAATGTGGGGAACTGCAACATTCAAAACTGTGACCTAGCTATGCCAAAATAATCCTGGGGTTCGCCGACAACAGCTGATAGGAATCACGACAAGGCTCGTAAAAAGTTGTCGGATTCACAGGGAAGGTGAGCAACCGAATGAGCAAGAAGCAAAATGTGCTTGAAAACTTAGATCTTATAATAAACAGGATATCCGACGGCACGCTGCATTTTGCGATTTCGTAGGTTAAGTACGACGTGTCATCTGCATGTGTTACTTGTACTTGAAAAAAGATAGATGAACTGCAAGAGATTATGTACAACCAAATGCGACAGAATGACAATGAATGACGAATCACGAGGCTAACCAAAGGCAGTGACGTGGTCGACTTTCAGGTACTACCTCAGCATTTTCCTGGGGAGACCAATAAATAAATAAATAATAATAATAATAATAACAGAAAAATGTATGCAATACTGATGCACGATGAGGTATTTTGGGTTGGAATATATGTGGCAGAACTATACATTTTCTGCCACTGAACTTCATGAATAAGAAGTCTTAATACTTGTACTGGCCAAAAACCGTCTGTCCAATGTCTACAATTGAACCTACAGGCTTAGTCCATTCAACTGTAATCCGTTTATAAAAGTACTGTGATTTCACTTTCCTATAATGAGTGACCGTAAAACACGTAAAGATCAGCCACTATAAACGGCGTGCCGCCAGACAGTCGAACATAATAAGCGAGACGCGTTATCGGCGAGTTAAAATGTCTGTGAAATTATGGAAACTGAATTTACAAATGTCTGGTGTCTACTTTGCCGTCTGCATACCACTTTTAAATAAACAAAACTCTTGTTGATGGCACGACTATGCTAAAGAAAGACATTGCTCTCTGCTGGCCTGTTAGGTGCAGAAATAACCCTGCTGTCTGCACGCCACTGTTCGGCAACAATGAAATTTTATATTCATAGGTCCGTGCACCGTGAATCAAATTTAATAAGTGTCCAACAAGATGCAACTGTATTCAGTTTATTCCATTTCTGTAGGCAGCTGTACATGTTTCGAGTGTTCACACCCATCATCAGGAGCTCGTATTGTACAACTGTAATTACAGCTTCTGGCACTGGTCAACCGGGTGTACTACCATCCGCTATCGTTGTTGAGTTCCATCTCAACAACGAGAGCGGATGGTAGTAGATCCGGTTAATCAATACCAGAAGCTGTAATTACAGTTGTACGAGCTCCTGATGATGGGTGTGAACACTCGAAACATGTACAGCTGTCTACAGAAATAATATAATAAACTGAATACATTCGCATCTTGTTGGACAATTATTAAATGAAATTTTGTTTTGTATAAGGCACAGATGCGGCCCTCCTGTCTCTATTACACCGCCAAGTAACAACGACACCTTGACGTGTATACACCACTGATGCTAAGTAATAGTAAGGCCTTCCTGTCTGCACGCCACTGTTAAGTAAAGGTGCGGCCTTGATGTCTGTATGCCGATGAGGCTTAGCCCTCTGCACGCCACTGCTAAACACTGCTGAGGCCTTGCTATCGTAGTTAAGTAACAATGACCAGCACTCCACCGGTGAAACTGTCAAGGTGCTGGACGGAGCAATTTGAAGACGCGCGCGTGCTAGTCAGAGAATGAATTGATTTTTCACACTCTTTCTCGTAATTGTCAGTTCCGTCAGTTCATACAGAACAATGCAGTCACCTCGATGTTCCCAGATATGGCAACTGGGTTTATTACACGCATTTCATGCGTTAAGTTACTGAATCGAACTGTTTCATTTTCATCGTGTTCTTCACGAACATTTCATATTCGGAAACTGGGTCTAGGTGAAGGACCTGGATACGCATGAAGCCACGTAGGAAAACGGGTTTCGACACTTCCCTGTGTCAGCCAGAACATAGTCGCTTTTTAAATTGGCTTTGATCATTCATTATTTTTGCTTTACTTTATTCTTAGTTTATTCAACAACGCCTGTTTAACTGCAAAGTTGTTGAGTATCAAAGGAGAGAATGATTTAACTTGGTCGAAGAGAATGAGCGTGTGTTAAGCAACGGTCGTGGCCTGTTTTAAAATGTCCAATTACTTGCTCATAGAGACGAAGGAAGAAGAATGGGTCTCACGATTGTACGCCTCAAGATAAAGAATGGTGCCCAGAACCTTCTAAATGGTAAGTAGCATTGTTAATCAATGATACACGTAATAATACATAATCTGGTAGTTTACTAGATCGATTGGCGGTAACAAATTAGTCATTCTACGTCTGTTATATGCGGAGTTTCAATTTGTTATTTAGTATCTGAATCAGTAACACGCGGGTCTGCAGTAAGTCAAGTGTGATGCTGTGCCAACTACTATCGCTTTCCGTAGTGCACGGCCCGTAAGACCTTCCCAACTAAAACTAAACTCCGTGGTCTTAGTCCGCACGCGAACTATACCGACAGAGCGGCCGCCGCCGGTCGGCGAAGTTAGTGCCAACTTTTACGGATAGAGGGGTGTCACGTGGTCAGCGCAACGG
>Ga0136643_10011261_pt1 | contig 13265 bp, 7 predicted proteins | sample TergutLab28metaG_FD_96883 | JGI IMG/M metagenome (GOLD analysis project Ga0136643, IMG submission 96883) | Labiotermes labralis P1 segment gut microbial communities from Petit-Saut dam, French Guiana - Lab288 P1 (version 3) (version 3) | ecosystem: Host-associated > Arthropoda: Insects >...
CATACCACAGTCGGTAGGTCTCCTCTGGACTAGTGATCAGCTCGTCGCAGAGACCTTTACCTGACAACCCACAACACTCACTAGAGACATACATGCATGCCCCTGGTGGGATTCGAACCTACAATCTCAGCAGGCAAGCGGCGGCAGACCTACGCCTTAGACCGCACAGCCACTGGGACCGGCACTGTCGGACTTACGGGGACATTACACCCTTCGAAAGAACGCACCATTGGGCCCGGTTTTCCGCAAACGTCCAGACCGGCCCTGGGGCCCACCCAGCCTCCTGTACAATGAGTACCGGGTCTTCCCCGGGCGTAAAGCGGCCGGGGCGTGGCGTTGGCCACCCTCCCCATCTAGCGCCCCCTCTGGGCCTTCTTGGCCTGACCTAGGGTGACCTTTACCTTTACCTTTACCTGAGCTAAATGCGTCCCTCCATTTCGTCGTCACTATTACTGTTCTGCCCTCTACGTCTTAGCAATATAGAGGCCTCTTTACTTCAGGCTCTCCTTCCAAGTTTTGCATGATTACTTTGTGAAATCATTTGATCTTAATAGCACATCTTCTTGCCTATTCCGCATTGAGAACACAAACCATAAATAAGCAAAACACACTTCATGGCACCTGTGAGCGTTTGCGTGAGGGCGGAAATTGGACAGAGAAAATGACCCTAAATCGATATTGACGATATACAGTAGAGTGGCGGCCTGCTTTATTGTGGAGGAGAGTAGCTTAATGTAGCTGGCCGTGTTGCTGCTTGTCCACATAACTTCATTTTTATGAGCACTTTAAATAATTAATGCTAATGACAGTCAGTTGAGGAAGATGGATTAGTTTCGAGTTCCCAATCGAACAGTCGTATTCGGACAAACTGAAAGCCATTAGTTTGTTTCCTTTATCTTCTTAAGTGCATTTAGAAGTTAACGAAATTGTGTCCATGGAATTAATCGTTTTTCTTAAAGACGGTTGATTTCCTCGTAGCCTCGAAATGTTCTGGCATAGACGATAATTCTGACGTACAAATGTGCGGCCTGAGAATTTCAGCTATTACGATTGGAGGTGTTGCTTGTCTTAATAGTGTACCATGTTAGCTCAGTCGTTATAGCGACTTGGCACGAAAGTAGACGGTTCGGGGATCGGAACCCGGTGGACGCGAGATTTTCCGCACCCGTCCAGACCATACCTGGTGCCCAACCAGGTTCCTGTATGATGGATACCGGGTTATTCCTAGGGGTTAACCGGCTGGGGCGTGGCTTTAACCACCCACCCCAAATAGCACCGAGGTTAAAGAAAGAGTAGATTTATACTTCTACTCCCCCTATGGGCCTTCATGACATGTTATACGGTGATCTCTAAGTTTTTCCCCCTTTTTCTTGCCTAAATATTTTATTGAATGTAAAACTGTCCATATGTTTGCTATGCAGGTGTTTGTGAGAGTGGAGGCATAGCTCCAGACATTGATATTGAGTAGCAGACGGAGGTAAGTCATCAGTTCCACGACCTGGCCGCTCTATACGCTGGGAATGGACCCGGTGGCCATTAGAGAGGAGGCTGGGTGGGTCCCGGAACCGGTATGGGCCCTCTGGGGAAAATTCTTTTGCCGTGCCGCGAAAGGAAATTTGTATTGGGATAAATCCATCTTAAGAACAACATCGGATTAGCAAAACTACTCAGATTTCTCGTCCGTTGTTTGTAGATTCTAGAAGAAGACTTCTGTGGCAGACACCCGCCAGGAATTACAAAGAATGCAGTGGGTTATCTGGTGGAAGACGAGTGCTGCTGCCACCCCGGCTGGCAGTGTGCGGGGGGCGGCAAGTGAATATTTCAAATGAATAAACCCAATGTTCTATATTCAACAAAACTTTGAATAACTGAGCCAAATGTAAGACAATTTAATAAATAACCGTGAGTTTTGTAATACATAATTTATTTTACGGGAGGTCATTATGATTATACGCCTCGGGCGCCAGAAACCTAGCCGTATCACTGTATGCACACTAAGTGCTTTTGTCTGTTAGTATGCAGACACTAATGTGTTTTGTTACATTGCTACGTAGCTAGAGCGAGCTGAGTTTTCGTCAAACTTCAGAAGATATGAGGATCAGTTCAAAAAAAAAACATATTGATGCTCTAGCTCTGCTGGGATGTTACGAAGCGTTTGTTGGTAGATGTTTACCGACGTTTCGAAAGCCTACCGGTTCCATTGTCAAGAGTCAAACTGGTCAAGTAGAATGGATTTGATTAATTAGTCTGCTGTTCTTACCACCAACACTTATTTCACCCTCTAGTGTTAATTGTTATTCTTTAATTTTCAACACTTTACTCTCGTTTTGCACATTTGCGTGAGGTCTGGACTCGCAAGGAATACACGGGTGTTTCTGAAACGACTATGTGTTTGACTCCATCGTGTTTTGATGTCCGTCCACCTGTCATGTATTAGTAATAACTGCCATGCCAGTTCATCACAAACTTCAGCGCTCCAATTATGTATAAGTGTGCGTGATTGGATAAATATGTGACTACGCTGGGAGAAGTAAATTAATGTCGTTCATTGAAGTAAAATATTTAAGCATTTCACAGTTTAAAACATTTATTTTTCATTTATCTCATTCTTGATTAAAATATGTAAATAATTTATTTCATTCATAATTTTCTGTAGCAATTTTGTTTCACTTCTAGAATATTTAATGCCTATTTATTTCATGCGCGACCCTATATTTATTACCATTTACCTATATAATCAATATAAACTTTACCCTTTTGTAGGTATTTATTTGTGTTTCATAATTTATTACATTCAGGTCATTTACACGCTATTCATACCACATATAGAAGTAATTCGCGTTTCAAGTTGCCGACCTCATTGGAACATTTTTTTATTCCAGAAAATTCAGGCATTATTCTTCATAACGAGAATGATTTTATTGGTGCAAGTGGCAGTGGTATTCATGGTGCTCATAAAAATATTATTAGCCTTTTTTTAAGGAATAATACACAGTTGAATTTCCATTCTTCTTTTAATGTTCTTCCTCCACATTTTCAAAATTTCATTCCTTCGAACAGTAACTTCGTCTGTTCTTATGTTATAAAAAAACTTTATTCCATGACGGCACTTTTTGTCTGCAAGTACTACTCGTATTTACCACTTTCAATGCAACCCTTCAATTATAAAATAACGCCATTTATAAGCTATCAGTATTAGTACTATATTTCTAACACTGAAACGTTCTAATTTATCAGCTCAGTTAATACTAAATATTCAACAGATTTCACTCTGAACTAATTCAACTAAATTACAAACTAAGTTTTGGGCTCTCGAGCTGGGCTGAGCATAGTGAGCAGTGGCAGATTCTTGTACACATGCTATACCTATTCAACTTTGCCGTCCCGTTTAACGCGTTGCACAACTTAGATGTCAGAAAACCTGTCGGCTTCCGTAAAGAACTCTAGTCCGTGGAATGAACTAGGCAGTGAGGTAAATTTTAGAGAGAAGAATTCAGTACATCAGCTTTTCTTTTTAAAAGGAACGTAAGGTTAATGACGAACACCGTATCCTTTATTATGCTACTTACAGAGTAATAAAAAAACCCAACATTATTAGACACACATAAACCACGCAGAAAGACTCTTGAAAGTAAAACAAAAGAATCTCTAGTTTAGCGAATTCCAAATATTTTCTTTCAATCTCGAAGAAAAAGCAAAGAATTTTGTGGGTTCTACAGCTCTTCCAGAAGTGACGCTTCTACTGGACATTCAAGTCCAGTCGTCCTACCTTCAGCTAGTCACTGTGAATGATATATTCTTCTTCAGTAAATTAGCTAGTTATTGCGTTAGATGGAGTGTTTGTAGCTCGATTAGTAATTACCTAATTGAAGCTTCAGCTTTTCTCCTCTTGTCTAGTACCATAAGTATATTCGATTATAAGCGCGTATCGTCACGGAATAACGCTGCAACAGCAACGGACAACGTTTCCGTATGACGTGCCACTTCTGATATCATTTACAATTTTAACAATGCCTGCATGCTGGCATTGTTCCTACAAATTTATGCTTTGTTACTCTTCGAACCGTGCAACTCCCGTATGCAAACCAAAAGCGTTGTCCGGTAAATTACGATAAGAATTTGAAAGTATTCGCTATTTTCTTTCGTATTGGACATAGAAAGACCAAGTAGAGGAAAGCAGAATCAGAGTCAGAGTTACCTTACGGTTGGCGGACAGCCTGCCATTCTTTCTTGGTGTCGAGTCTCACTTGGGCTCATGACCAGATTCATCATGTTTTAGTCTGACAGTTTCGGCTTTGTTGCCTCCCCCTCCCCCTTGACGGGGGGTAGCTCAGGCCATTGGTCTGAGTCACCGTCTTGGTCCGTGTCTTTGTTAATTATTTAAATACTTACATATATACCTATTTGTGCACATGTTGCTAGATTCTAAACTGATGCAAATACCGAATGTTCGTGGCCTCCGTCAGCCCAGGCTTTGTGCAGCAGATCATGCCCTAGCTGACCTATGCTTAAATATAGTGGCGGTTTAGAGGTCTGAACGGTCGTGCGTTTCACAGCCGCCCAGTTTAAGTCTCTTATATTCCTTGTGTTGGGCTTCGTTTTGTCCAATGGGGCGAACATTTTCATTGTCATTATTTCGTAGGACTTCTGCTTTCTGCTTGCATAATTTCGTAATAAAATCGAATACTTACGGAATTTTGAAAGCCACATGTAATTCGCGTGTCGATGTGCACCTTGGAAGATTGACAATAGTGAGAAAGAAGTACCTTGAATTTGTAGGCGCTGCAATTTCAAAAGATGCGTGTCTGCCGCAAATTGCCAGGCTAGTTATCGTCGACAAAGAGGGCTACGTATGTACCTGGCGTCTGTGGGGGGGGGGGGATCACTTACGTACAAATTATACAATATGGGGACAGGACGGAACCTTGTAGCCCCCTGCTTGTATTTCTCTAGGCGTTGACAACTCGCCTTCGATCGAGAAAGGGAATTTTCTGTAGGAAAGGGACGAGCGAATAAGCTTAACAGTGCTGGACGAAACGTTTTATTTGAGTAACTTGCATAACAAACCAGAGTGCCAGGTGCTATAAAAGGCTTTTTCGAAATCCAAGAATACCGCAGGCATAGACAGGTTATTGTTAAAATTTAAGGACACGTGGTCCGTTAGCCTCATTCGTTGTAGAGAACAAGAAATTGAATTCTTGTTTAAATGTGTCTGTATAAAAAAAACTAGCAAGTTTATTGTAATTTTAGCGCTGCGGAAGCTTCGACCTTGTATATTTATTATTTGTTTTCACGGAAAATCAAACTTTATAGACATGCTTTGTGTGGTGAACTAATCTTCAAAATTGTGAAAATATGACACACATGTACATGATACAATATTACTTTCAGTTTCCTGTGCTGACGTAAGGTCCCTAAACTTGAGCTATTCGTCTGCTCTAAAATGGGAAAAGTGCTTTTCGTACTGCCAACTATTGGACTTTAATAAAAAGAAAGAAAGCAGAAACTGTTGTGTTGTGAAGCACTTTATGCTTCAGCTTATCAGTTTCTACGGTAATGGATTCAGTAATTACGTGAACATGTCTGCCTTCTCTATTTTCCTACTTATGTCTTTCTCTGTTTATGTAAGGACACGTTCTTAAATATTATAATTTTTTCTTCTGAAATGAAGTATAGCTCTCGTAGCTTACTACTAAGATGGTGGAAGGAAGGGGCTGTGTCCCATGTTTGAGCACCATTGTTTATAAAATTTATTTCAACAACTGCGCAACGACAAAAACACAATAGTTTTTTGATATAGGACACTATCCATACATGTTTCGGCCTACAATGGCCATTTTCAGGCAGATGGTTAATAAAGAAAAGAATATTTGTGGCTGAATATGTTGCAGTTGTGCACATATACGGCTGAAATAATTGTGTTAAATAATTTACATAGTAGCATTCTTATAACTTATTCCAGATTACATGTATTCCTGTGTGTCGTGTTACTCTTAGTTGTCCAAATGCAAATTAACGTCTGTGTCACATGCATCCAACTTGTTGTTCAGGGTGTCGTGAATATTGAATATGTATGTCGCGATGAAACAGCCATCCCAACATAAATTGTCACCCTGTCAAGTCTTCTGGGATGTTTGACAGCTTTAGCTTACTAAGATCCTTAAAAACGTAAAGAATTATTCGCCCAACGACAGAGCGTCGCATCATAACAGATATGAAACTTCAGCAACACCGACGTCAGAAATTCATCTCACGAAAGAAATGTGCTGGCTGACGACTGAACCTCAACTCTCGGTTGCTGTGCTGGTACTTCGTGGTTATACCTCAGCCACTTGCAGGTATTCAGTAGTCAAAGAGCACTTAAAGTCTTCTAGGATAGGTAATTATTTACCAATAGGTAAATAAGTAATTATTTACCAATGTTTCGGAGGAACTTGCTGCTTCAATCTTCCGGGGATTTAAAGAAGAGTAGGTAAAGTGGCAAGCTTCTCCACGACGTCGGTAAATGATTATAAGTCCATTCTGGGTCATTTCACAGGAGACAGTCTTCACCAGAAGTGTCTACAAACGCCTAAGATAGCAAAATGCAGTTACTTTCCCAGAAATGTGTAGGCCTATATCATGTGTGACAGAATATTTACAAACTAATTGTGTACGTTGTTCAGCTTAAAAAATTATGTCAGCCTTTTTATCTATAATTATTTTATTCTTTAAAAGCTCTCAATATGGAATTATGTTTATAGTTAAAGTATTCACGCAACATGGCTATGACCTCAGTGATTGAGGTACTTAAATTATCGTTTCCCTTCCAACTGTCCCAATACATTTCTTTGAGAAAAGTGCGGGTGATCGGGGTGGCCGCCTTCAACGTAACGTACTGCAGCGATGCAGCAAGAGTCGTTCGGCTGCGATTGCATCAATGTATGAGTCCTAACGGCTCTTTCCAACAGCAACACCGCCACAGAAACCAAGATTCCAGCCAGTAGAAAACCTGTAACAGGTGCAACTTCTTCCATCCTTACTCTTGTCCATGTTCTCTTGTTCTTGGAGAGTAACTTTGTCATACCACTGCGTACCCGGTGCTTGTATAAGACGCCATTTGCTCGTAATCTTTCCAGGCTGCAATATTAAAAGTTCACTAAGTCAAACAAATACCAGCATCATAGTGCAGAGATATTCTGAGCGCCTGACTCTAATTCCGACAGTTCGACTGACCGGAATTTCAGTGCTCCTTACTTTTCTCTGCTGTATCATATAATGACCATGAGTCATCCGCAGCAGTGTCTATAAAATGGCTGTCTATAAAAGAGTTATGCTATTTCATATTATTCTATTTTATGACGTTACATATGGTTCTTTCTGTAACTTCCTATATTTAGCGGCTACCTGGATTTCGTAAACAGTACTAAATATCGTACGGAAAGACACATAGTAAAGATTATTGGGTGCAGTTACCAACTTGTTTTGGTTTCATTACATAGACGCAGGAAGATTCTAAAAAAAAAAATTTATATTGTACCTGGCGAAATTCGTTGCAAAAGTTAAAGTGGCTGCATACGATACGTGTGAATATTCAATATACCTTATGAAAGTGTTAATGTTTGTGTTGTAAATAAAACCACGCATAAACTGAGCGACAACTGACTTTAAAACTAAGGAAGGGATCCGTTTAAGGACTTAGCCATCGATGAGAGAATATAGAATTTTTTAATCTTTTAGTCTGCGAAATATTTTTGTCTACTTAAACCCTCTGACCATTTGATATTTTCGCATGGTAACACGTATTTTTCCAAGAAATGTCATTGCTCTTTCGTTTTATTTTTGTGTTTTCTCACAGATTTACCAAAATTGGAAATTTCGTCTAAATGTTTACCCAATTACACACATTTAATTTCTCACAAAAGAAAATTATAACAAACAGCTTATTACTAAAACTTACGTATAATTTCCGTCTTTCCAGCTTACTTGTAATTGAAAAGTCCAAGGTATGGACTGTTTTTAACAATCGCAAAGCCTTGAGGAATGCACAAACTTGTTTCTCGCGGCAGAGGAACGACAGTACAGTTTACTTTATCCATGAAAGCCAGGGCGGTGTCCATTGGGATCAAATAAGAATACTTGGAGTTGCAAACTCTCTGCATTCCCTCCAAAACGGATGTCTGGACGTTTTCTTGATAGGATTCACCAAATTTGTTCTCGAGGAATTTTCTAGAAGCCTAGAAGTAAAAGAGAAGTCAAATGCATTTTGACATTCCAATCAGCGGAACAAAAATTATACTCTATGCAGAAAGTCATTAGCATTTTTTCGGGGGGATGTTTGTCAAAGTAAGATTGACACAATTCCACTTCCCTTGTAACCTCACTATTGATTCAAGAATTTCTAATATTTTCCATGTAAGAGTACTACCTTCTCTAACTGAAACCAAAAATTGGTTCTGAGTAGAAATGAACCCTCTGTCCTTCAACTGTTTGAGTACTGATGTTGAGATTACAAAGCACAAGACTGTAATCTCATTCGTTAAGACACTTTGTAAAGTTGTAAGTTGTTATCGTCGTTTCGGTGAAACACATTGCCTGCATTTTCTGCCCTGAAGTTGAGGCATTAAGTTCCTTAGAATCGCCAGGCTTCACCCAAGAAACTACGCGGTGTCATAACTCAGAAACGCAGTGTTCATATTCACTGCTGTAAAAAATTCTAAATTTACCTATATATCCTCATAATTATAAAGGTTAGTGAATATATGTGTAATTATCATGGCAACAAATTATTACTTCAATTGAAAAAGGTTTCTAAAACCATCATATCACGCTTGTGTCTCTAGCTACACAATTTGTTTTGAAAATATGGGTTAGAATTTTATTAGACTAATTAAGTACGCCATTCTACATCAAAACCTGACTTAAACAGCACGTGGGCGTAACGGAAAACTGTCTTTAGCCGAAACATTTTACAGTCTTGGTATTCTGGAGACCCGAGGATCCATTCTTGACTACGTATATAAAACGAAACATTCCTGCTTCAGAATCTCTGCCCCTTGCTCTTCTGCTATAGGTAGGATTCACGCTATTAAGAGGGAACTCTATCTTCGTAATTTTAAATTTACGATCATGGACGAAGCAATTTGTGAAATGGAAGCAATGCAAGTATTATTCTGCTGTTCCTATAGCAGGCAGCATAATAAAATCTTTCCATTTTAAGCAGTGATAGTACATCGAAAAATATGCACTTTTGATAGAGTAGGGTTTTTATACAACTATTTAGTTTCCAGTTTTGATGCCGTAATTAATATAACTTCGGACTTTGGTATGTAACATTGTGTATGGGAATACATTAAAAGTAACTTCCAGTTATTTGTGAAAATCTGCAAACAATTACAACTACGATGACACTGCGAATCTTTGAGGTAATATCTCACAAACTGACAGGACCAGAATATATGCTGGTGGGAATTATGTACCTAAATTGTCCCGTAATCGTATCGTGTAGTTACTGCCTTGTTTTCGCACGAAGCTCGTGACAGGCGCTTGCGGTCCGTAGGGTCTTTTGGGCAGAAGCATTTCTGTCCTGTGAGAGAGTTCTGAATTCCCTCTAACACTTCTTCACTCGTCATTCACAGACGGCAGTGCGGCTCCTATTCTGTATCATGAATCAGGCTTGAGACTTTTTCCAAATAGTTATGTATGCCATCAACGTAACTAATTGTATTATATTATACAAATATCTGGTTACATATTTCGACCAATTTTGTGGTCATAATCAGGCCATACGAACACACAAAATCAAAACTACACTTGAAAATTTCATTTTGGGTCAAAATGAAGTTTTCAATTGTGATTTTGTGTTTATATGTTCGTATGGCCTGATTATTACCACAAACTTGGTCGAATCGTGTAACCAGATATTAATATAATATAATATAACTAGTTAAATCGACCGTAATTAATAAGTTTTTAATCAATTGTGCAACACAAGGGTATCTAAAAAAACTGAGAGAGTTGTGTATTCTGATAAATCTATTCTTTGTTTTTTTAATCCTTGAGTTCCAACAGAATGGCTGTTCGAAAGATCTACTACGCAAATTTAAAAGGCCGCTCCACGTGCTGTAGCCCGCAAAAGATAAAAGTTTTCACACTATTTAATTTCCAGTTTTTGCTCACCATGTTGAAAAATGTTAAAATTGTTGGCGTCAAAATTTATTCTCAAAAATTCTTGTCAAAACCCCATCTGAAGCATCTATACCTCTGAAATGTAATTCTGGGCGTGTGTACTCGACAAGCCAAATGTGTAGCCACCTGTCAGCATGAGACTCTTGAGGTCAGTGTAAGGAAGTATGGTCTCCTGCACAGTCAGGAACGATACGAAGGTGGCAGAATACGTGCCGAAAATAACCACTGCGATAATATATGCCGAGATGCACACAAACCGGCAAGAGTATGACTGGGGAGTTGTGCTGTGACCTGCCAAAGGAACGACGAAAATTATAACAGAAGAAAATTTTCGCAATTGAATTTCGCTAGTTTGATCAGACCCTTTTTCTATTGCAGCTGGCCCTGGCCACAGCAATCGAAACTTGGTGTAAAACGCAACGTTGCCAGATAGGGGGCTGAATGGCAAAGCCCAATCTGATCCTCAAAAAAACGCCAAATTACCCGCCTCATATTGCCAGTCCGTTGCATGAGTTTTAATTATTATACATTATAATAAGAATTCCTCTGACTATGTAAATATATCTTACTATTACTATTCTATTAAATCATATTTGTGATCTTCAAGTTGCTTAGTTCGTAGAATATAAGTACGTAGTGTATATCTGGCAACAACGGGCAGTTAACTCTCGCTTCAATCGCTGTGGCTGGCGCTTTGCCTAAATTTCGGAGCGTAACGCCTATTCATCTCAGAGGAAGCAGCTTCAATATTTATGTACGGAAGTAGCCCAAAATCTTTGCAACACAATTTTGTATTGGAAGTATTTTATTATATAATTCTTGAACATACTGATAGGCTAACCAGCCGGATGTATTACACCCCTCATTTTTCTAAACAGTCTCCATCAACTTCAACAGCACTGTGCCAGCGAGCGACAAGACCATTCTTGTGCCGGTCTGATTTTTGCAGTCGCAGCCACTTCTTCGCTTTTTCATTAACTCCGTCATAAATGACAAACCTTTTCCCACGGATGGCATTTTTGAGGGCTCCAAAGATGTGGAAAACTGAGGGAGCATGATCTGGGCTGTATAGTGTGTGGGGGAGAACTGTCCATCCGAGTGCTGTGTTGGCTTTCCGTGCTTTCAGACAGGAGGACTGCAGCGGTAGCAATCGGGACGTTCAAGAATAACCACAAAAAAAATTGCAGATATTTCCTTTTGCTTTCGATTAGGTATATAAAGTGTTGCAAAACATTTTGGGCAACTTCCATAGTTCTTGTATAAGGAGGTTGTGTGGATGAGAACTGAATATAACCGGCTCAGTAGTGTCCAGCGGCAGGCTTTAGTAATATATTAACGGCGTTGACTCTTCGGAGGCTGCTATCTGAAAATTAGTCACCGGTAAATAACTTAAAAGTATATTGCCGTCCTAACTTCAGCACCACGCCACTTAGACTTATGAAGGCGGAGACAGTCCTCCACGTGGTCTTAACATGGTACTAGAGGCACATAAGTGGTCAGCTTCACGCATCAAACGCTGTACGGCCAGACATCATTGAATAGAAAGGCGAGTGGACAAAGGTCTTGTCGGCACGCTGTGACGTAGGCAAATTTTCTATCCATCGGAGGACTGAATAGCGACTGTTCAGTCCTCAGCTAGTCACAGTGCTGATTGAAACATATTGCCACCTTACTTGTGCAATAATAATAATAATATAAAGATAGTATCGTGCCATTGTGACCAGAGTATCAGCCTCTCACCTTGCTGGCAAAATATTCCAAGAACAAGCATCAACGAGTCGCTGAGTGTGAAGAACTTGATGTTGTCCGCCTCTTGGTTGCCGAATCGCCTGCCCAGATAGTAGATTAGTGTAAAATGGACAGCGATGACAAGGACTGCCCCCACCAGAGCTGTCCAGAGCTTGAGGCTGAAAGGAGTGAGGAAGCTGTCCCACTGCAGCTTTAGGGTGTCTGGGGACTTCACGAAGATAGAGTACCTGGCACCAGAGTGTCAGATATGTGAATCTCACTAGTGTAATGCATCTAAATAAACTGGTTAATTCTGTTTACTGAACACATAACGTGTTCATTGTGATAACACGAACTTAAAAGGCTGAGCGTTTTGGTGTTGCGGCAAAGCTCTAGATTTGTACTCGGGAGGCGCCCAGTTCAAATATCGGCAGGGATACAGCCTATTGAGACTGGGATATTCGTGTTTTTTCTTTAGGTCCTTGAGGCATAAGCCGGGATAGTACCTTGATTAGGCCAGGACCGCCTCATTCAAAATGCTTTCCAATTCTTCATTCACAATTCTTCCTTACATCTGCGCGTTATAATCGGAGGTGCTGACAGCGTCGTAAAACAAATCACAAATAAAAAGTAAACATTTTCGCAAAATTCAGAGTTTTTAATGCCAAAGGAAGTGTTTTGCCACACATTCCCTTACAGGAGACTAGGCATTTTTTCCAATTATAGCTGCTTATTCAATCTAACTTCTTAAAACATAAGCCCATTAATACAAATACACCTGTCGTGAATTAGTGTGAAATTTGGTTCCTTACCATAAGGAAAGAGTATAGATACGTCTGAGAAGGGGGTTCTGAGAACAATGTACAAGGGGGATGAAGTGAAAGAAAAAAGAAAACTGTAGGTGAATTATTTCCTAATTTGTGTGCTTTACCGCGTTTTGTAAGGGTCATCAGATTAAAGAGAGTGAGGTGGGCTAGACATGTAGCGTGCATGAGAAGAACTTAAACTGCGTATGAAAGTTATTCGGAAAATAGGAAGTGAACTCGGAAGACGTGGACGTAGATGGGATATGATAATAATGACAACAATATTAATAATAATGTGGAATGTGAAAACAAAGGTGATACCAGTAATAATAGGGTTGACTGGGACTATTTCACACTCATTCAGAAAATACGTGGGCAACATACCTGGAAAACATGAAAACATGAATTCAAGGAACTCCAGAAAACAGCCATATTGGGCACTGCACACATACTTCGGAAAATACTAATGTAAAAGTACAACAGATTCAACACTGAAACTAACGATATAAGCACCATGAATAGTAACAACAGAATAGTTGCAACACTGTATTCCCTAGGGACATA
>Ga0136643_10011262_pt1 | contig 13264 bp, 10 predicted proteins | sample TergutLab28metaG_FD_96883 | JGI IMG/M metagenome (GOLD analysis project Ga0136643, IMG submission 96883) | Labiotermes labralis P1 segment gut microbial communities from Petit-Saut dam, French Guiana - Lab288 P1 (version 3) (version 3) | ecosystem: Host-associated > Arthropoda: Insects >...
TGAAGCCTGAGCGGTGGGGATCACCGCTGGTTCAAGAGAAGTACCAGGAAGAAATGCCTGTGACAGGAGACATACATATTGTATAATAATAATAATAATAATAATAATAATAATAATAATAATCAAGAGCAGCACGAAGACGACGACAACAACAACATCAAGAGCAACAAATCTGTACATAGTGTTTACAGTGCCGTGTTCGGTCTGATATTAAAATAGTTGCCAACTTATCTGTAGGTCTGTAAAAAATGGGGCAGGAATTTAGGCTGTATGAGTTCTCCTCAAGTGTTTCTTGTTAACCATTCTACAGGTAAAGTGAAAGTGAAGATGCGAGTTTTGAAGTTCTTACAGCGTGTTGATGTCAATTCTAGTATTCTGTAAGGTTACTTTGCTTTGGTGGGATTGGGTTTCGTGGCGTTTTAAAGGATCTTTGTGTATTCGGCTTCAGGTTTAAGTAATCCAAGAAGAAAGCCGCTCTGCGCTGAAGATAGCACCACAAATGAAGGCATGCGGAGTTCATCTCGAGTTCCACACCTCCTGACCACTGAAATATATGGAGAAAAGTGGTCAGCTTTAGACTTTGGCTGTTTTAAACTTGGAGAAACAGCCTCCTATATTCATGGAAATTAATCATACTTACATTACACACGACACTACGCGCTGTGTAACTTTCGCTAATGTAATGTTGCCTCTATTATGTCACCTGAACACCAGTATTTCAAGACGCACACACTCAAGGAATCCTACTCCCTTGGACGACACGTCTTGAAGGACTTTGCCTCACCAAAAAATGACACAATCTGAGGTCGTAACCTATCAAATTTGACTTATTCTGAGACAAACCCGACGCCAACATTTCTTCTCTATAATCATATGTGATTATTCTATTCCTATTTACAACAAGGAAGCACGTATATCTATAGTTTTTTTAAGCAGTGTTCCTAGAGGGGCCGATTTCCCACGCCAAGATGAACAAGATATGAGGTTTCATTGAAATCACGTATTTGACAGGCTGATCAAACATGTAGGAACTGAAGTACTGGACTTACTGCTGTACGACGAGAGAATACACTGCGTGTACAGCTACAGTGCAGATTGCTAACATCACATCACGATCCAAGCATTCAAGGATGGAATCGAAATATTCTAAAATACAATTCACTGTGACAAGAACAAACATGTTTGAACATAACCATACAAAACACAGGTTATTCAGAAGCACAAATAAGAAACAACATCAAAATCACATACCTACGTCTCCAATGATGATCAGTAACGTTTCATGATAATGACTAACACTTCGTCAAAAAACAGACTTCCGTATTGACATCCATACGAGAGGTAAGTGTTCTGAGAACAAGTGGTTTGACATGTAGACTATCTCAAATGCAATCATAAGAAAAAAGTTTCAGTTACGTTTCTAATTACTTGTATGGAATGTCTACAGAACGTATTAGCCGTTCATTAGGGAAGTGGAAGCCAATGTTACAGAAGTTCAGAGCATATAATTTTTAAATAAGTACCGTTGAGGGGTAAAAAACTTGTGAGAAATGAATTGGATTGAATGTGGTTAAAGGACTCGTGGCTTAATTTCAGGAAATACATTGACATCTGTCTAGAGAAAATGATAAAAATCACCATAAAACATACTTCTGGACGAGACTGGATTTGGCATATTTACAAAAACTAAGATAACAACTTAAAAGTCACGGCCATTCTTGTTAGGATAATTTCCATAGATTATTTAAAAGCGGTTAATTTCTTTTCACTCTGTATCTCACACATTCTATTACCATGGGTTAATAACAAACTGGTAAGTTATGTTAGGGAAGTTATCGCTATTTGCTGCCAGAATCGTCAAGAACATGAAAGAACTGTGTGGCAAAATGGAGATGTTCTTACTCGTACAAGAGTTGGTACATATATTTACCACTGAGCTTTAAAAGTGTCTATGCTTGAAATATCTTCGTAAGCAGTGGTGTACTAAGCAAAGACAAACAAAAGACGGCTTGAAATGTTAACTGTTCCGTTAACCGGGTAGTCAGCGCACTCGTAAACTCAGATTTACGACGCTCTACATGCATCTACTTTACAGTAGGGTTGACTTTAATTAAAATTCACGCAGCTGTACCAAGCAGTAGAACATACACTGCGACAAGCAGAACTGCGAATGTGCACTGTTCGGTGACGCGAGAGCGTAAATAAATCAAGGCAGACTTTAATGTCAATGAGGAGATGTGTAGAAAAACCACTTGTTCCCTACGAACATCAAGTTGCAGTGTTATTAATTCTTGTTCCTGTGACTTGCTTCGGCGTGATTAGTTTATAGCTACATGTTCTTCGTTAATTTTGTCCTGTCAGACTGGATTTATTTTGACTGTGTTGGAGGAGGTCTCACCTACACAGGTGGAAGTTTCTTCCAGTGTCCAATATAACCATTAGAACTGAGGCGACACTCTGCGGCCCATTGTGTACAGCCTTTGGAATTATAGAGTAATAACGCAGGAAGTACTTCCCTTATACTATCAGGATTATCACAAATAGAATTAATGTTTTTTGACATCACAATGTAAATGCAGATATATTAAACAAGTTAGAAAACATCTGTATTTCTCACCAAATGCAATTCCTGTGATTCAAATGATGGAAAATAAGATGAATGGGGCATGTGGCCTATATTGGGAAGAAGAAAAATGCATACAGGCCGTTCGTGGGACAACCCTCAAGGGCAGCTTGAAAGACCTACGGTAAGGGTACAAGAGAGACCATTATTAATATGAATTTTAAAGAAACAGCCTGAGATGGCGTAAAATTGAAAGAATGCTTCAGGGGAGGGACCAGTGGCGAACTGTTGTGAACGCGGCAATGAAATGACAGTCTTTTTTTTTACCAACTTGATGCACAAATTCTTTATTTTAATGCATTTATTAGCACTACTGTGCTCATCTTCAGGAGGAGAATTGTATTAACACAGCATCTGCTATCGTCACTCTCTTTGGGTGACTATTCAGTACACAGGTTACGAGATTCAGTCCTCTCGTAACCTGTGTACTGAACAGTCACCCAACGAGAGTGACGATACCAGATGTTGTGTTAATACACTTGTCCTCCTGAAGATGAGCACAGAAATGCTCGAAACATGTAGAGAAATGTAATAAGTGTATTAAAATAAAGGATTTGTGCATCAAGTTGGTAAAAAACACTATCATTATATTAGGATGAACGGTCAACAAAACGTAAAAAAATGACAATGAAAATTCGGTTCCATAAAATGCAGGGTTTTCCTGACCAACTGAGGAAATGGCAGCTTCTCAAGAAGGACTCTACTCCTCTGATTTGGTACGAACAGGTGGTGGTGCACATATTAAGATGTAACTGACAGTCTTCCGAAACGTCGGCACATAAAATTCAGACGCCAGAGAATCACCCAAATGAAGAAAACAATAACAGAAATTGCATTTAATTATGAATATGAAACTCTATACTTTGAAAGTAAAGAACATCTGGGTGAAGTCTGTTTTCTTTGTCAGGGGGTGTACTATTTGTAATTTACACTTAGGTTTGGCAGGTTTTTCTCTTTACTAATATGAATATAGCTTAAGGCCCAGTGGCGCACTGTTGTGAAAACTGGAATATAAACTCTTGCGTTCCATAAATTGTAATTTCTTAGTTAGCTGATAAACTTCTAGGTTTCCAATAGATAGTTTACTGCAGGCAGTTAATTACTTTCATACTTGGCGGTTTACCCACGAGATAGGCGCAGAAAATCACATTGCTTTTTCACGTAAAGCATCCGTTCTTTATTCCGAATTCAACCAAAATCAATAGTGTCGGTACACACACACACACACACACACATATATATATATATATCCCCAGAGGTAAAACTTAACGAAAAGGCGTTCAGCAGTTATGAAGCTCTTATATGCATAAAGAGAGAAAAATATAGCCAAAATAGGCACAATTTTGCAAATCCTCGTGGCGAAGGCGCAAAATGGGCGAGTCGCAAAGAGTCGATAAGTGAAAGTCTACTAACTTGGCTGTTGTTATATATAACATTGAAAATTTACAGCGTGAATAATATATTTTGCGTATACGAAACCGAAGTTATTGTAATCTGCATGCAACTTCCGAAAGCGAATTTTTAATTTAACACTTTCAGTTTGTTTCGAATTTAATCCATTGGAGATAATAAATAATTATAGTACCACGGATCGTAAAACAATGTTCACAAAGCTAGATCTGTTATACTGTACATAAATTATTTTCCTCCAATATCTATATTATTCGTGACATTCAAACACATTTCACATGAGAATAATATAAAATGCTTAAAATAAAATTTTAATGCGGAACGAATCCGCATGATTTATTGCTGAAAGTACGGAATAAAAAATTGTCCTGGGGGTTTGGATGGGATGTTGTTGGGAAAAATTCATTTTGGTCTGTAAGAAACTCAGACTGAATGTAAAATTTTCGTCACATATGAACCATGGCACAAGGAAACATAAGGGAACTGCTGTGTAACCTATAGACCTAACGTTATTTATTTCTTTACTGCCCAATAGTAAGTTCGAATTATCGGACAGTTAGAGAATAATAAATTGACAGGGATATTGGGGTAAGTGGTCTTCTCCTAATTCGAGATACTATTCATGCTTTTGCGTGAAGCGACTTAGAAAAACAACAAAAAGCTTGGTAAGGTAGCACTTCCACAGGCCGAGATTTTAAAAGTTGACTGTTAATTTCGCTGGACGTAATATTAAAACCTACAATGACAGAAGTGTCTTCAAGGTTAAATTTATTTTTCTCATAGCTCTACAACTCTAGTGGGTCTATGCCTCCTCATTGTTGAGGTTCCAAGTTACACTCACTTAGACTCACCATACTCAGTAAGACTTTTCTGGACGAATGATCAGCCCGTCGCAGAGAAATCTGCCCCCAAAACACACATTGCGCAAAAGAGACAGACATCCATTCCCCGACGGGATTTGATCCCGCAATTCTAGCAAGCAAGTAGCCACAGCCCCAAGCCTTAGACGGCGCGGCCACCGGGATCGACCATCAAGGCCAATTAATAATGAGAATCTTACAACGTATAAATTCCAAACCAGCGAAACAATATATATTCTTACTCTCGTTTGCACCCATACTGCAGTTCAGACGAAGCACCGCAGAAAAACCTCGGACTCTCAAGGCTGTAAGTAGTGGCTTTTAGCGGAGTGAAGTCGCTCTTACCAAGCCGCAAAGAAGTGGAGTTTAAAACTGAGTCTCTTTTTTCTTCTTATTTATTTCCTTGATGAAAAACGTTGAAACTTGTTTCGGCTTGTGCTCTAACCCTAATATTATTCTGTTTAAAACAAAAAGACTAGCACACAATCTTATTACACACGCTATAGCTGTGCCGCAATACAAAGAGCCTCTGCCAGACGCTAAGCTGATACTATGCTCAGACCTAAACTTATAAACGACCAATTTAAGAATATTAAGCACTCCGAAAAATGGGCGCTAAAGTGTGAGTCGTCTTGCAATTAACTTAATGTAGGTAGTAAGGAAAACTGCTGTTAAACGACGCCACATACTTCATACCGACCATACCGTCGTGGTGCATGTATAAGCAAGCTATTTTGAATAATGCGATTTGGAACAGAATTGTTAAAAGACACGCATCCAGTATTGCTTGCCTCCTTTGGATAGCAGAAATTAAGGAAGCAGCATCTAAGTATATAAGTACTTTGAAGGTACACAGCGATCCTTAAAGTTCGGAATTATCGCGCGAGCAAATTTTTGTACAGGAAAACACAAAATGCCGTTCAGATCTAAAAGGTTATGTAATTGTTTCATATTTCGGAGGAATACTACTTTATAGCTCGTTGGATTTGACGCAACTGACGTATAACAATTCCTCTTACGCGAAACGTATGCCATCGTCAAGTCTTCGTTAATCTGCATTAATTTCACCGTCGTAACCTAACCATATTCACTGCACATTATAAATTTTGATGTTTTGCAGAGCGTTCATCTCAGTATATTTATCTTAGTAATTAACCAACTTACTTACTTACTTACTCCATGGTGCAGAGTCCTTCTTGAGAAGCTAACTGGTTTGCAGTTAGTCAAAAAATTCCCCGCATTTCACAGAACCCGAAGGTTCATTACCGCACTCACAAGCCTCCGCCACCTGTCCCTATCCTGGGCCAGCCCAATCCAGTCCATATACCCACAACCCACCTCCTGGAGATCCAGCCTAATATTATCCACCCATCTACGCCTAGGTCTCCCCAGCGGTCTCCTTCCCTCCGGTTACCCCACCAAGATCCTATACACCTCCCTCTCCTCACCCATACGCGCCACATGCCCAGCCCATCTCATTCTTCTCCATTTTATCACCCTCACAATATTGGGTGAGGAGTACAGATCATTTAGCTCGTCGTTATGCAGTCTCCTCCATTCCCCCGTTACCTCGTCTCTCCTGGGTCCAAATATTCTCAACACCATATTCTCAAACACCCTCAGCTTCCTTTCCTCCCTCAATGTCAGCGACCAAGTTTCACACCCATACAAAACAACCGGCAAAATTATAGTTCTATATATTTTAATCTTTAAATTTTTGGATAGCAACCTCCAACTTGATGCACAACATTTTTGTTTCACAATAAGTTCGCACCGGACGGCCACCTACAGGTGTGATGATACCAGAGGCTGCATAATACAATTTTGACCTCCTGATAATGAGCACATGTGCTCGAAACATGTAGAGGCATGAAATAAACTTATTGTAAAACAAAAATTTTGTGCATCAAGTTGGTTAATTACTGAGATAAAAAAATGCACATTATAAGAAGAGCCTGCGTTGAAAATCCGCTCTTCCTTTTCTCACACAACGTCTTCGTGGGATTCATTGGACTTCCATAATAAACAGCGACTTGTTCCCTACAAACCAAAACGGTTTACATTGTGCTTCAGAGGCCATGTGTTTTCTGTGAAGTCAGAACTGAGCTTATTCAGATAAAAGTCACACTTCAGGGACTTAATCAAAATATAACTACAACTGATTGTATAATTTAAATCAATTTAGAAATATTGTGTTCACAAATGAAACGTAAAACCTAATACTGAATGTAAGTAAACGTATGCCGTATATTAGACCTGTTAAAATCTGAAAATGTTAATATGTAAATCTACGATACTCTGTGTTCATTTGTGTGGCTGTGAAATTTGGTTTTGCACATTGAGTGAAAAACACAAATTGAGGATGTAATACAAAAGGGCTCTGAGGAAAATATTTGAACTATTCTCTATTTCATTATGTTATTAGTTATAAGAGCAATGGCGTGTTGCATTCTGAAGATATAAGCCAAAATCACGATGAGCCGAAGGACTGAGGAAGTCATTAGTTAAGAAAAAGTGAACTGTCCCCTCCGAAGATTCAATATACTGACTTCAATTGTGAGTTACTTAAAGAGAACCGATCCTCTGTATTTACGTCATTCGCTTCGATCCTGAAAAGTGCTTTGCAGTGGACGACAAAAAAAAAACATTCATGGTACATAGAAACGGTACAGAAAGAAAGGTCTTCAGACAGTCAAACTTAACCGCAATGGAATAAAGCTTATCCAGACTGGCACTACATATAAATCTTCTTCTGTTTGCTTTATATGTAGGCTATTAGCTTGTTTTCAAGACCGACTGTCCATCTTTTCTTCGGATGTCTGACGATTCTTCTTGCATCAAGTTTGTTTCGAGCATCCTGCCAATCCTGCATCTGTCGTCCATCCATTCTTTTGTCGGTTGTATGTTATATTGTACACGTCTCACGGAGTCACGTCTTACGCCATTTTTTCTAATTCCGCTGAGATATGTACTTAATATTTCAGGTTCAGTCATGTACCAACATAGCGAAATAAGGTGACTGGCTAGGGAATAGGAGACCTTGGATCGATTTCCATCAGGAGTCCTATTACTCACCACCACATCCAGGTCGGCACTATGATTTCGATAACACCGTATCCGGTGAGTAACGAAGGCTAACCGCACAATTATACCGACTATGAAATAGCTGGAACGAATACAGCTTAAGCTACACTTCGCCCAAAATCTTCACGGTCTGTAATATGCCTTGCCCTTACATTTATCCTGGATATGATCAAGTTTGTGAGATTAGGTTTACACACCGGCGAAGGAATGTAATTTGATAACTTAATAATCCATATACGAGTGTATATATATATATATATATATATATATATATATATATATATATATACACACACACACACACACACACACACACACACATACCATGCAATAGACATGTAGTAATCATACATTTATGACATTTTAGTGATCCCGTTACAGGCCAGAGGGTGGGCCAGAGGGTGGGTAGAAGTACAACTCTACACTTCTATGACCGCGGCACTAGAAGGGGGTGAGTGGTCAGCAGCACGCCCCGGCCGCATTTTACCCCCGGGAAAGACCCGGTACCCATTTTACGTGAGGCTGGGTGGGACCCAGGGCCGGTCTGGACGGGCGGCGTTTATGACATTACCTAACATAATTTCCAACATGTTTCGGCTGTCCTCAGTCATCTTCAGGGAAAGTTTGATTTAACATAAAGAAATATCTACAAAACAAGAACTTTTTGTGTTAAAAAAATCCCCCCCCCCCGAAAATGGCCGGGGACGATAGAAACATGTGAAGAAGTGTATTATGCGCCTTTCCATACGTTCTCCAAATGGTTTATATTTACCCTATATCCTAGTAAGAAGTTTACAATCTATTCACTGTTTCTGTTACGATGTTTTGAAGAGATGCTACTAGGACAAAAGGGAAGCCACAAAACATCTGCAACACCAGTTCGTAGAAGAGCGAAAGCCCCATAATATTTCAGCTGTAAAAACATTTCCTAACTTGTCTTATTTTATATCACATTACATTATTTATTGAGAATGTATTATTATGAATTGTGGGGTATAGGAGAATATTAGAACGAAGCAGTATTCACGGTTTGCAGAGACTAAGAATATTTTCGAAAGACAAGACTCGGGTTAACCACCTTCTGGATTCAATCCATGGACTTGAATGCACGCGAGTCAAATGCAGTTGGGCAGAGTGGTTCCGCTGAGGGCAAGGTTACTGCCATATGTGTTTGAGTTAAGAGCAACAAGATTGACTGACGCTGTTCTGCTATTTACCCTCCAAAGAACACACACACACACTTTCCCCTCTTGTCTGGACTTGTTTTGTGGTCGAACCTCGCAGGTGCACATATCAGGTAGCAGTATTGGGTTGACCTCGGGCATTTGCGGTCGGGCCTTTCCCTCAAAGAAACCATACTCTTTGGCACTAACATAAATATACAGTTTTCTTCTGGAAGCACTTTTCTTTAAAGCTGTATATAATTGATTTTTGTTATTCAAAACATATTCTTTCTCAAGGACAACAAACTTCTTTCGCCATTTGTTTGTAAAACCCTAGCCATAGATTCCGTTTTGTTTTGTGACGCATGAACTCCAGTTTTTCTTAAGTTTTTCCTGTTTTAATTATCAAAAACACACACATATCTGACAGTGAAGGTGGCAAGAATAATGTGAATTAAATTCATTATATAATCGCACATTTCATTACTAACACCTCCAATTCAGATTCTTCTGAGGTTTCGAATGAAAGATTTGAGGTTCTGAAAGCGCCGGGATGGAGGATTCAATCATTCTGCGATGTTACGTCATTAGGATTAGTAAATCCAAGCGACATAGTGCAACATCCTGGAGATTTGAATCATCAGTTTCGAAAAAGATTTGAAAACCAAAGATGTAAGCAACCAACAAGATGCAACAGTTTTCGTTTATTGATCTTTTTATTGATCTATTTGAATCTGCTGTACATGTTTCGGGCGACAAACTCGCCCATCTTCAGGAGCACTTTTGACTGTATATACAGCTTTGGTACAATGGGCCGAGATTGCTGCCGGCCGGTAACAAGACCTTGTCATCGGTCGAAAGCAATATCGGTGCATTGTGCCAAAGCTGTATATACAGTCAAAAGTGCTCCTCAAGATTGGCAGTTTGTCGCCCGAAACACGCACAGCAGATTCAATAGATCAATAAAATAAAATTTTGCATCTTGTTGTTTGCTTACATTGTTGTTCTAATGATGCACGGTCTCACAAACGTAGAATTTGAAAACCAGTTTAAAATAATTTTTTAACTGAATTGGTACCTAAATATATTTGTCCATAATTTTCGGCATTTTCACCTTAAACGAAATATCACAACACGCATACACAAATAATATAATATGTATGACACAGGAATGTATCCATTGAAATTAGGGTTGGTTGAGAATTAAGTGAATGGAACTCTTTGAAATTTTATGCAGTAACTTTAGTTTAAACAGCGGCTTCTGCTTGTATCCTCCCTCCTGACCCAGAAACCATTTCATTATACTCAGCGTTGAATAACTTCCGTAATTGATAGAACATCGTAAAAAATATATATTAACAACATATGTGAAATTGATGTCTCTTGTAAGATAAAGTGAAATGCTTTTCTTTCCAGTGCTCCCGGACTTCCAAATGATCGTTAATTCTCGTAATGACACCAGGATTTCCCCTTTTGTAGACAAAGATATATCCGAATTATTTTTAAAGAGTAAAATCGTACCGCACAGTAAACAAATCCGTCGCGGTATAAAAACTAATCAGTTAATACTGTATGCCGAAATAATCGCTGTTTTTTGTATGATCCACACAAAACACACAAATGCGTTTTGTGGGAATAATGCAAAAATTTTTATTGTGAAACCTGGTCGTACATAAAGTGAAATCTAAGCTGTGGTAAATAGAAACCTATAAATTTTTGTTTATGGTCATCGTGCTGGTTTATAAAGAAAGCAATTGAAAATAAGAAATTAAGGTTCCAGGGGAATTACGAAGACGTTAAATCGACACTGGTTATGTGTAGTAAAATACCAGAACTTTTACGACACAATGAAAACAAGGCACACATTAACAAAACAAATAAAGAACAAAGTATACGCCGCGGTAGAGCATGCAAAAAGTGCAGCTAAAGTAAGGCAAATGCTCCAAAGGAGTGTTTATATAGAGTTGGTTTTTGTTATGACCCCTCTATGGAATGGAGGAAGTGGATTTTAATTTCATTTTAACTTGCACTCGAGAGCCTGAATGGTTCCCAAGCCATGTTAAAATTAATGCATACCAAAGAGTAATAGCTGGGTACCTTGTCCATGCTAATGAAGTATCTGGAGAGCTTCGCGTCACTTATCGTACATGGTTGCTTATATTCAGTTTAGAGCTTTGTGTTTTCCGAATGTTAGTGAAGTGCACCACTATAGTTCTAAGAGAGCTGTAAGCACTGTGGGAAAAATTTATAAAGATAGTGAAGATTGAACTGTAAGTACAATAAATTAAGTGAATAAAACAGGGGATTATTTCTTTAGGATGACCCAGACGACGATACAACAAAGCATACAATTTAATGTCTTTCCCATATCGAATAATACTTCTCACGAGACTAGTGCTGAGGCAATACAAAAAAAAAACCTCTTCGTGATTGTCAGAAGCAAGTACTAATGTGATCTGTAAATTTTAAAGCAAATGACAATGCACGTAAGCGTAATAGATACCACTAATATTCTCTGTTCCAAGTATATACTTACTTAATCCATGGTGCAGAGTCCTTCTTCAGAAGCTAACTGGTTTGAAGCTAGTCAAGAAATTCCCCGCATTTTACGGAACCCGAAGGTTTATTACAGCGCTCACAAGCGTCCGCCACCTGTCTCTATCCTGGGTCAGCCCAATCCAGTCCATATATCAACATCCCACCTCCTGGAGATCCATCCTAATGTTATCCACCCTTCTACGCCTAGGCCTCCCCAGTGGTCTCCTTCCCTCCGGTTTCCCCAGCAAGACCCTATAAACCCCCTCTCCTCATCCAAACGCGCCATATGCCCAGCCCATCTCATTCTTCTCGATTTCCAAGTATATACGTAGTAAAAAATCAATCAAATCTCGTAACTTAAACAAGCTTAAATTGAGAGGTTTTCGAAATGCTCAACCTAATGTAAGCCTGTTGGATGAATCCGCGTGCGTGTGTGTGTGTGTGTGTGTGGGGGGGGGGTGAATGTAGGTATGTGTGTGCATGTGTGCATATGTATATATATATAGAGAGAGAGATAAATATGGGCAGCATATGAGATATAAGCATTGTATAATAGAAATTTTTTCACTGCAAAGTTAGGAATATTAACTTAAAGGGTTTAGATGGCAAACGAACATAGAAATGGGCAGACAGATATGTAAAGAAGAATACAGCAGCACAAAACCACATACATGTAAATAAATAGTGAAGCTAAATAATGTGCATGCTTACAGGCACTTCCTATCCAAACAGAACGCGAAAGGTGAATAAAGACGAAGTTAACAACATGAACTTTGTGTATTGAAAGTGTAGGAGGTTTAGCTGAAAGCGGAAACATGCTTAAATTATAGTCAAATCATAGTTAATACAAGGCGTTTACCTTCACACGGGTTTTTAAAGTGTAGATATAAATGAAAAAGGAAAATTCAAAAGTCAGACAGCTGAAGTGCTAATAAAATAAGAAAACGCAACTCCTGATAGAATTATTATCATCATCATCTGCGCATAAAATCTAAGCTTGTAAAGTGTACTATTTCGACATTTGCGACACGTCATAAAAACATGACACTCTGAAAACCGAATGTCGTTGGTAACACTGCAGCTGGAATTCTTAGCTCACGATTCAGAATGATTTTGATTTCGGAAGTTCTTTAAATTGACGATATCGCTGCTTGTCCTAATTTACAGCACAACTTAATGAGACCCGAGTTAATTACACTACACAGTTCTTCATCAGATCCTTATTCCTTCTTATAAAAGCGATCAGTAGTGTTAAAAACAGCTAACTGAATCTGTGCTATTGGTATTATTATGACGCCGACCACAGTGTCTCGGCTGTTCACTGTAGGTAATTTCTTCCACAGTACTGGAATTTTGGGTTCGAATGTGCGCGGATGTTGGCTAGGTCTTCCATTTTGGGTTTCTGCTGTCTTCTATAGGTACAGACCATGCGACTTGCCTATCCCTCGCCATAGAGTTCTACAAAACGTCTGGCCGATTCAATGAATTGTTAACTGAAGCAGACAAAAGGGCCTAGTGCGCAAAATGTTTAGGGTTTTATTATGAAAGGCCTTCACACTCAACAAGAAAACTTGTTATAATAAAAA
>Ga0136643_10011266_pt1:2500-13262 | contig 13262 bp, 4 predicted proteins | sample TergutLab28metaG_FD_96883 | JGI IMG/M metagenome (GOLD analysis project Ga0136643, IMG submission 96883) | Labiotermes labralis P1 segment gut microbial communities from Petit-Saut dam, French Guiana - Lab288 P1 (version 3) (version 3) | ecosystem: Host-associated > Arthropoda...
GCGAGTCATGGACAATATAACACAGTGCGGAGAAACTAAATTTACCTCTTTGTAAGTTATTTCTTCTTAAGCGTAGAGGATTGTATCTAGTAATATGCACTATAGTAATTAAAGTGATATTTATTACGAGCCAAAAATACAAAAATACTGTATAATCACTAATATGACAAAATTTTATAGTTAATTTCAAAGGCGAAATATTTCGCTTGTAAAACAACCATCATCAGGCCAAACACAACGGGATGGCTCGTATTTAAAAAAAAATATAATATTTGTTCATATGAGATAAATAATACTTGGGAATGTAACTCGCAGGGTTGGTAATGTCGGTTAAAATTGTAATCAGTAAGCCTAATTGTTAATACGGTTTTCCTAAAAGCACGTAAATTTTCGATCAGTTAAATAGTTTTCAGCTTAATTAGTTTGTTACTTCTCTGTCTTTATATGATTGGATTTTCAATAAGTGCTAATTCAGTGTAATAAGCAATTCTTTCAAGTTTTCAAATAGGTCACTTTTGCAGTTCGAATATATATACATTTCAGACAGGTGTATAAAATCCCGCTATTTTCTGTGACAAATTCTCCGTAATTTTATCAACTTCAAGCTTTTTCATTCCTCTTTAACATTAGACATGTCAGTCTGTTTGGACACGTAACGTAACCTTATGACACAACACCCTGTAATTTATTATTATTATTATTATAGTAGTAGTAGTAGTAGTAGTAGTAGTAGTAGTAGTAGCAGTACTATTACTAACAACAATTGATTTGTCATTCGGTGGCATTAGTCCTTATCCTAGTACAGACAAAACAAATAAGAATAAATATAAGTAAACGAAACAATACAAAAAAACACTTTATTAACAGTAAAAAACAAATTAAATACAAGTACACATGATATGACACGATATATTTTTTAACTTCAGTTGGGTTGACACCCGGTGAGAGTAGTACAGTGCACATTTACACACAAAAAATACATAGAACAACACAATCGACAAAAACAATACGTAAAACAACTCATTTAACTCACAAATAACATATAGAACTACACAATCGGCACAAACAATACATAGAACAACACAGTCGACACAAACAATACGTAAAACAACACATTTAACTCACAAACAACATATAGAACTACACAATCGGCACAAACAATACATAGAACAACACAGTCGACACAAACAATACAGAGAACAACACAATTAAATCACAAAAATATATAGAACAATAACAATATATATTATGTAACAATGTTTGTCAAAACAAGCACACTTCATGTATATTGGGTCGTGCATCATCTTGATAGTTGAATAAAGAGAGACCAACTTGATGTCACTTGTTTATTATTTCATTATTTACTGCTCAACATGTTTCGGACGTTAATACATCCATCCTCAGGAGCTTGCGACTTATTTGATGGTTATTTCATGGGTTGTATTGCTCTGGTACGACATGTGTTGTTATTACGTTGTGGTTTGGCTGGGGTGGTGTGGTATCCGGATGCAAGCTTCAGCCTGCATAAGGATACCCAGAAATAACTCATCAAATAAGTCGCAAGCTCCTGAGGATGGATGTATTAATATCCGAAACATGTTGACCAGTAAATAAAGAATAATAAAGCAAGTGACATCAAGTTGGTCTCTCTTTATTGAAGCAAACTTCACTACGCGTGCAAAATAAAAGATAATGTTAGCACTTAAGGCTATTGTTTCCACAAACACATTCTGGTAGCATAAGACACTGCTCACAGTGGCCGAAGGAGCACATTAAAATAGACGGCAGTAAACAGCAGTAGTGATTATTTGGTAGCAACAGATTTGGAGGATCTGGTCAGGTTAAGTATTTATGCTGAATGTATGTGATTGTGATATACACAAACTATACACATTGTCGGGTTGATTGACCCTATGGTCAGTGTAGTTTAATAGTTTGGTTATGTATGCTGCTCCATTGACTTGCACAGCACAGCTAATATTAACTTTTAACTGTTAAACCTTCACACTATGGAAAGTTGCCAACATATTTCAACTCATTTTTATTCAATAACTCCTAATTTAATTAAAACATTCCAATCAACCCCACGAATTCTAATTACTTTTGAATAAACTAACGTATTAGTATTTACAACTTGTTTAACGATAGACGTTTCGGTAGGTACGCTTCTGCTTTATGGCAAGATTATAGCCATTATCTACATGGGTAATATTATATACGATATATAACTTTCAAATAATAAAAAAAATTCAATTCAAATAATTTGGGTTTCCCCTTCAAAGCGCTTCTCTTGAGCTACTATTCAAACTCAGCTAATTAAATCTGCTTTATGGAGTTATTCAAAAACTTATGCCACTCTTCTCCTTAAAAACAAATGTCTCCATCATATCTTAAGGTGTGTCATCCCCGTTGTGTTAGGTCAAGAGTACAAAGCTATAATGTATGTATATATCTATATATACACATAGTCATGAACACAACACTAATACAGTTAGTAGCAATATACAATACACAACTACATGTTTCGATCCTATATGTAGGCCATCTTCAGGTTGTCCAAACAAATTATTAAGTGATTTACTAATCCCACGATTTTTGATGTAAGAAAAGATCTTGTCCCCCTACCAAAACTACCATACATATTTTGTACTGAATAAGTTCTTTGGACAACCTAATGATGGCCTACATACAGGGCCGAAACGTGTAGTTGTATATTCTCTAATGCTACCAATTGTAATATTGGTGTGTTCATGAATGTATGTATATATAGATACTCGTATATACACTACAGCTTTGTCTCCATCATATCCCTTTCACAACAGATCTAAAAAATGTTTCACAGAGATGATATTAATAAGATTAGTTATGTACAAGATGTGTTAATGGCCTTTCCTGAGTTATAGAGATACAAATTAAATGTCGGTGATTCAGTAAAACAAAATGTTTTTGACATTAACAATATTTTACAGGATATCTGTAAATGTCAGAAGTTTCACCTGAGTGCAGACAATTCACAAAACATGGTCATGTCTCGATATCGGAATGCAAGACGAAGTCGCAATATAACGAACGATAATACTGTCTTTGAAAGGATGAAACAGTTCAAATATTTGAGAAAAACATTACCAAATCAAAATTCTGTTCAGGAAGATATTAAGAGCAGAATGAAGCTGGGGAATGCTTGTTATCATTCTTGCAGAATCTTTTGTCTTCCAGTGTGCTATCCGTAAATATAAAGGTTAAGATAAACAGAATTATAATTTTGTCTGTTGTTTTGTAAGGGTGTGAAACTAGATTGCTGACATTGAGGGAGGAACGTAGGCTGAGGGTGTTTGAGAATAGGGTGTTGAGGAGAATATTTGGGCCGATGAGGGACGAGGTAAGAGGGGAGTTGAGAAAACTACATAATGTGGAGCTTGATGATCTGTACTCCTTACCAAATATTATTCGGGTAATCAAATCAAGGAGAATGAGATGGGCGAGGCATGTAGCACATATGAGGGAGAGAAGAGGTGTATACAGAGTTTTGGTGTGGAAACCTGAGGGAAAGAGGCCACTTGACGGACTCAGGCGTACATGGGAGGATAATATTAAGATGGATCTTCAAGGAGTGGGGTGGGGGCACGGACTGGATTGATGTGGCTCAGGATAGGGACAGGTGGAGGGCATTTGTGAATGCGGTAATAAACATTCGGGATCCACAAAATGAGATAGAGCAATTGGTAGAGGCTCTGCGATACAGGTCGGAATGTCGCGGGTTCGATTCCCGATTTTGTCATTGGAAATTTTCATGGATATAATCCTTCAGTCCGCATCACGGATCTGGGGTTGACTCAGTCACTAACAGAAATGAGTACCAGGAATATTTACTGGGGGGTAAAGGCTGCCGGTGTGTAGGGATGACACCCTTACCATCTTTATGAAATCTGTGAAAATCATCCTCCTGGAGACATCATGACCTGTCCAGGCCCGTACTGGAAATGTTTTACAATTACAACACTGGTACAAAGATTTCTTTTTTTTCTGAAATAAATTTATTTTGTGTCTTACTGGGATGGGAACAAAATTTGTGTGGGGTAATACACTTTTGTATTCAGGTCACACCTATGCAGGAAGCACATGGCGCTAACAGAACTGACTGGCATTGAAAACACCTGCCACAGAAACCAAGTCTTAATGACATTTCGCATAAAATGCTAAAATGTAAAAGACTGTGTGGTAGAAGAACGTTTGATTTTCTTGCCGAAAGAAAAACTCTAGGCTTCTTCTTGCTTGGTGTAACAAAAACAAGCAAGACTCAAAAGCCAAGCTTATGAGCGGCAAGTGAGGACTCTCCTGTAACGGTCTCAACAAATTTTGTTCCTAAATCTTAAAGCCTGGTTTGCGAAAGTTCCTTAAACTTATTAAGAACATCAGAGCTCCAATTGTCACAGCAAATCAACAATTAAATCAAGACTGTGAAAGAGACCCTTACAAATACTGTGCAGAATTTTAATGGTTGAATCAATAATTCAAACTATTTTACGTAAGTTAACCCTACAAAACCATTAAATTCTACTTTTGTACTTGCATTTTACTTGCTGGTACGCTGGATGTTACTGCCAGAAGTAAGAAGGATTGTTACAGCCTTGGTTTTAACTGTCTTTTGAACGCTGTACCCTGACAACGTAATACTGCACTTTAGGTACAAGCTTCCAGTAGTTAACAATGTGACAAGTATGCGTCAAACGAGAAGACGCTTATCAAAACACGAAGCTTTTTGTTATGTATCGGAGTTTGAAGCGTTGCTGTGTTTATTGATGATAGGTCCAACGATTTTAATATTTGATGTTACGAGGCTTTTTCAGAAAGTATTTGAATTACTACGAAAGTAAAAGCTTCTCCAGAAGATATTTTTTATACTGTTAGTTACGGTAAATATTTTGTGTCAGATTTTAATATTGTCAGAAATACCAGTTACCGGTCAGATGTAGCGAATGAGCTACTGTGCCTAAAGTGAACTTATAGTGAGTATCTTTATCGTTGCACCGTGCATTTTGTAGTTTATTTAAGTAACCCACCAACAAATGCACATATGTAGTCTTTAAGAGTCTAAAATTTACATTAAAACACTTAAAACGCTCCTACATGTTTCGTTCATACGATCATCCTCAGGGAGCATACTTTGTTCCTTGCTAAGTTACAGTTTAAAACACTCAGTATATCACTGAGTGTTTTAAACTGTAACTTTAGCAAGGAAAAATGTATTCTCCCTGAGGATGATCGTATGATCGAAACATGTAGGAATGTTTTAAGTGTTTTAATGTAAATTTTAGATTATTAAAGGCTATATATGAGCATTTGTTGGTGGGTTACTTAAATATAGGTGTATTTAAAATGATTGTCGGGGTTTTAAAACTTGTCATATACAGTATATTTGAGATAACAGTATATGTTCTTTTATTTAATAGAACAACACTCCAAGTTTTTGTTACATACCTTACAGGTGCTATATATGTGCATCCTTTGTGATTCTACAAACATCAACATGACAATCGAGTTCGTTCCAAACTGTTTGTAGCATGTCAACGGTGATGATTTCATTGGGCGTTCTGATTCTTACCTTCATTTCCGGGACGCTTGCGGGATGAGGAGGAACATAAACCTGATCCTTGACGTAACCCCATAGAATGAAATCACATGGATTTGCAGCTGGAGAACGAAGTGGCCAGGCTCGACAATCATTTTGAATAACCCTGTATAGTGAGTAATTAACGAACATTTTTGGCGACGTTTCTTAAGATAACGATATTCACCAATATTTATTGCTTAAGTATTAAGCATTCCGACCAAGAGAATTACAAACTCGTCTTACGCCTTATATGTAAGGAAAAAATAGGTACATTACAGTTCCCATACAGTAAAAAAAAAGTCTTTCCTTCTGAGTGCAAAATAGTTTCCACATATTGCTCTTCGACCTATAAAAGTAGACGTGCGTTTTTCTTCCATATTAGTGACATTTTTATCAGCCTTCGAGTTAGACAGAAAGACAGCCGTATCAACTGCTTAGCTATGGAGAAAGGAAGGGGATAAATGGGAGAGATTAGACACTAAAGAGAGAAATAACACGTGAAATGGGGCAGATCGAGGAAGTCATAGAGGGCTGCTGACGATAGATTGTTACACGCCACGGTTCTTAGTTGCTGCTGGTTTAGCCTACTGTTATCAAAAACCGAATATCTGATACCAAATTATAAGTTCAGAAAAAAGAAACTTACTTTAGTAGTATAATTTGAACCTAGTCTTCAATTTAAGTTGTGGTAACGCGATAATAAATAAGTTTAGTAAGGATATGAAAGCCAAATGCTCTCAAATAGAGCTGTATGCAATCCCGTAAAAACGACAAATCCCCACCGTCTCAGCATTTACATATAACTTCCCGAACAAGCACACTATTACAAGTAACGCAATCGTAAATTCGGCCGGTACCGGGCGTCTCTTTTGTATATTGCTCACATTAAAACAGCATTAACATGGCAAGTGTAGATTATGCAACCAGCCTGCGTGCAATAGGTCAACAATAAAACAGAGTAGTGTTCAGTAAATTACTTCTTTGTAATTCTACGACCGGATAATGAAATTCTTGAAGTATAAGAGTTCAAAGGGTTATTCGGATAAATTACTTACAGAAGGTAAGCCACGAGGAAATCTTAAGCATAAATAGCGGCATTTCAGGTCCCACAGACGTGTTGATGAAAATACGAGTCTTCTGAAATGCGACGCCGTGTATCTGAGGAAGTAGTGTCGGATGTTCCGATGGATTGTAGTGGCTTCCTCTTTTCTGATTACTTTACATTGAGGATGACTGCACTAAGCAATTTAGAAACATATATAACTAATTATCTCAGTAATTAACCAGCTTGATGCACAAAATTTTTGTTTTACAATAAGTTTATTTCATTCTTCTATATGTTTCGAGCACATGTGCTCATCATCAGGAGGTAAAAATTGCACTACACAGTGACTGGTATTATCACACTTATAGGTGGCCGTCTCGTGCACAGGTTGAGATATATGTGTGATGATACCAGAGGCTGTGTAATGCAATTTTGACCTCCTGATGATGAGCACATGTGCTCGAAACATGTAGAGGCATGAAATGAACTTATTGTAAAACAAAATTTTTTTGCATCAAGTTGGTTAATTACTGAGATGCACGGTCAGAAAAACGTCAAAAATATGTAACTAATTACAAAACAGCACAGCTTGACATTCCAGAACTCTGATTACTCAAATAAAAATATTTTTCATTTTTTATGTTTATTTTTACGTGCATCGATGATCAATATTATTAATTGTCCAAAGAGATGCAAGACAAAGAAGTATATTTATTATTCCGGAAGTTCACTCTACATGTTTCTGGTGTCGACCACACCCATCACCATCACCATCACGTTGGAGGGAGACAGGTGCATAAAAAATATGACCAGTACCGGATACTGTAGTTACAGTTTTGTGTACTCCTGATGATGGGTGTGGTTGACACCAGAAACATGTAGAGTGAACTTGCAGAATAATAAATAGACTGCTTTGTGTTGCATCTCGTTGGAAATTATTGAAATAGATAATTAATTTTGTTTCATTTGGTACATTGGTGAGAAAAATATGAAAAATTTGTGAGATCCATTTATAGGAAACAATATTATGAAACCTGTCCTAAAACTGAACTTACAGAAGCATTTGTGAAGGTACAAGTTGGACTGAAGTGACTGAATATAATCTTAATTAATCTGATGAAAAATTCTTTCTGTCGCTTTGAAATTAGTTTTACAGAACATATTTTATAATTTAGAAATAATGATTCTTAACTCGCTCATTGTTTATTATACAAGACATAGGATCAATAAATCACTTAATCAAAATTTTATACATCACTAATAAACGAAACCACATGAATGGGGTTGAAAATATTACATTTATAAAATATTTAAACAATGAAACCTATTTGCTGTAAAAATTGCTGGGGAAACCGGAGGGAAAGATGCCACTGGGGAGACCTAGGCGTAGATGGGTAAATAATATTATGATGGATCTCCAGGAGGTGGGATGTGGGTATATGGACTGGATTGGGCTGGCCCAGGATAGAGACAGTTGGCGGACGTCTGTGAGTGCGGTAATGAAACTTCGAGTTCCGTGAAATGTGGGGAATTTCTTGACTAACTGCAAACCAGGTTGATTCTCAAGAAGGACTCTGCACCATAGAGTAAGTAAGTAAGTAAGTAAGTAAGTAAGTAAGTAGGTAATTAATTAAGTAACTAATATCAGAAACCCAGAAGATGTACACCTTTGACGAAACATGTCGTCTGCCATGATCTGAACAAGACAGACAATATACGTATAACGTAATTACGAGACGCGTTTTTGAAACCAATTTTGCAGTGGAATGCAACAAGCATTACGTATTCCGAGAGCGTGTTTGCAGCCTATAGGTATCCTGCAGGCAATACACATGCGCTATAATATCATTTGTGGCCTTGCTCAGTTCTATAGCATTTTTCCACATTATCATATAACGGAATGATTTTGGAGAAAAAACAATTATTTAACTGGAAATGTAAGTTTTGAATTTCTTTAAACTTTGTCTGAAGTATTTCCCATTGTAAGAAGAATTAAGCGAGATAAGATTAAAAATTCTTTTGGGACTTCATGTAAAGCACATGTACTTCTTGTCATATTCTAATGAAACCTGAAATTTCTCGACTTTTGTTTTCGAAAAATGTTCAAATATGAAAGTTCATGAAAGTTCTTAGAGTGAGAGCCGAGTTGTTCATTGCGAAAGACGGCCAGACTGTACGACTTGACAAAATTAATAGTCGCTTTCTGCAATTTTCCAAATGTGCATAAAAATTCAAAACTAAATGTGAGTAAAGTTATGGAGACAGCCAACTAAGTACTTTTCATCGTCAATAACCCAACAGGATGCATGTCATTAAACTCACAAGGACGTATGGTATAAGACAAATAAGTAACAACGTGAAGAAGACGTAATTTACCTTCTTTGAACAATACTTTTAAGGTTAATAGAACGAGATATTTGAGAGAGAAATCATTAAGAGAGGAAAGCGAAAGATCCAAGCAGAAATTTGTTGCGACTTAAAAAGAGAAAGAATCTCTTGCGATTATTTTGCACAGAAAAGAGGATCAATAAAATAGGTACAAGACATACAATCTGTAAAATTTTCGTCTGTATTGAGCTGATACAGTAACGGTGGTTGCTTTTATGAAGCCGATCCAAATCCCTAGGGCTGTCTGCAAAGCGAGAAGTTCCTTGGCGGACGGAAGAACTTTGGAGTTCAAAGAAAGCTGTATTAAAATTTCAGTTTCTTTCGTTGCTGACATGGAACTACAGGCATTGAATTTGCTGTCAAAAGATTTTGTCCTAGCCGACAGCAAATGTCAAGTCATCGACAGCAGAGGGGTTCCCACGAATAAAGTTGCGGGACTTCCCGAATGTGTGGTATAGTAACAACACAATAACAAAATATGTTTTCATAACAGATAAATGCTTAAAGAAATTGATTCTATAAAATTTCTTGCTCATTCTTTAACGTACATTGATTTGGCATATCGGTATTAGATATATTTGTTAACTGTAATTGTGTTGACATCCGGTGGCAGTAGTACAGTACGCATTTACACACAAGCAATACACAGATCAACACAATTAATTTGGGAAAAGTGCGGGCCGTGCCCTGTCTTTGCGAGTTATATTCTTGCATTTGACTTACAACTGAGGAAAAAGCACGGGAAAACCTCAGTCAGGGTAGCCAAAGAGTGTCAGTTATCACGATGAAAATAGAATATACAGAACAGAACATACATAACAATAAGAATACATAAACATAATAATAAAAACACATAATTTACAAAACTAAGCAAAAGCATACAAAGAATAAATATACGTAAATGAAACAATACAAAAACACAGTAAATGCAAGTACACATTAACTGAATTATTATAAAAACTACTGCACATATATAAAATTTATAAAATTTGCACATTAAAACATTAAAATATTAAAGACGCTCCGACATGTTTCGGTCCTAGGACTATCATCAGGGAGCTAAATTTACACTATATAAAGTCACATTAATTTCGCTGACTTTTTTTAGTGTAACTTTAGCAAGGATGATATGGCTCCCTGATGATGGTCCTACGACCGAAACATGTTGGAGCGTTTTTAATGTTTTAATATTTTATGTGTAAATTTTATAAATTTTTTATATATGCAGTAGTTGGTATAATAAATAAATAACTCAACAACATGCACGGTGTAAAAACGGAAACAAGTACACATATTACCAAAACACCCACATATTTCAAAACCCACACATGCACACACCCAAACATTACAAAACCCATGCATACACACAAACACACACACACACACATTACAAAACCCATGCATACACACACACACACACACCCAAACATTACAAAACCCATACATACAAACACACACACACACACACACACCCAAACATTACGAAACCCATACGTACACACACACCCAAACATTACAAAATCCATACATACACACATCCACACATTACGAAACCCACACATGCACACACCCAAACATTACAAAACCCACACATGCACACACCCACACATTACAAAAACCGTACATACACACACAAACACACACACACACACACACAATAATAAACCCACACATGCACACACCCAAACATTACAAAACCCATACATACACACACCCAA
>Ga0136643_10011268_pt1 | contig 13262 bp, 9 predicted proteins | sample TergutLab28metaG_FD_96883 | JGI IMG/M metagenome (GOLD analysis project Ga0136643, IMG submission 96883) | Labiotermes labralis P1 segment gut microbial communities from Petit-Saut dam, French Guiana - Lab288 P1 (version 3) (version 3) | ecosystem: Host-associated > Arthropoda: Insects >...
GGTTGCAGTATTTGGAACCGCAAGAAGCCCCCACTTTTCTCTGGCCATTATCTCCGTAACCGTTCAACTTTGGATATAGGTGTTTTGGGTTATATCGGTATACTTTAACATAAGGATCACTCTACCGAAGTCTGGCACATTCCTCCTGGGACACCCTGTATATCTTGTGTGTGTTTGTGTGTGTGTGTGTGTGTGTGTGTGTTTGTGTGTGTGTATATATATATATATATATACACACACACACACACACACAAACATTTGGACACGCGTATTCTTAAATACTGGGCTTTAGGCACTGCTGAAAAATTTTAACTCCAGGAAGCCTGAAATTCATCCACGTGTGCAAAACTCCATTTCATAACTCACAGTAAACGCAAAGTGTATCCATTATAGTGACTAATATCTTAATGTTACTTAGGGAGATAATTGCTGCTTATCTTGAGAATTATATATGGATAAGGGACCGGAGTTTAAAATTTGTAGTATTTGATTGTCAGACGCATTCACAGAATTACGAAAAGCGCCTGTTGATATCGGCATGTCTGTCTGGCTTTCGTTCTGTCTGTCTTTTCCGCTGTCTGCCCGCATGGAACAACTCGTCTCCCACTGAGTGGATTTTTACTACATTTCATTTGAGGATTTTTACAAAATCTGTCGAGAAAATTCAAGCTTCATTAGCAACTGACAAGAATTCGCTTGCTTTACATGAAGACCTACGTACACTTATAAAAATACCTCGCGGAATTCTTCTTTGAATGAGAACTATTTCAGAAAAATTTGTAAGGAACATAAAAACACATTTTATGTTCCACGATATTTTTCGTCAATCGTGCCGTTTATGAGATGATGTGGACAAATATGGTAGAGCCGGACAGGCCACAGGTGACAATATAATACGGCGCAGAAAAGAGTCGACTTGCATGCAGAATAACTGAGGAAAAAATACAGACACACAATCGTAAAATTTAACACTCATTGCTTCATGAGTGACTAATTCCGTCTGAACTCGTAAAATGATTCAAGACAAAACCCAGGAACTCTGCAACGATTTATCAGTCATTACGTTTTGTATAGCCAAAATCTACATCTAAAAGAGGCCATGAACAAACGCATGTTCTCCTGTTTCAATGGACCATTGAGCACTTTACGCGAAGAACTATATACGTTCTATTGTTACCATCGACATAAGTTTGTTATAAAAGCATTGTTGTGCTGTAGAAAGTATTTTTGTATAGTTCATCGTGATTATATCTCGCAACACAGAACGCGTTGTTTTGTATCTACTGCAGCAGTGGTTACGCGAACGCTCCACAATGTTACATTATATGTAAATTGCTTATCTTGTTACCTTTACCACTGAAATATAAGGTATTAATCAGCAGAGCCGAAACTTTAAAATTTCTATGAACTTTCGTGACCGCGTAGGCCTACGGGGCCACAAGTGTAACGTGGAATGGAAATTTTTGTTCTGCATGAAGTCGATCGGAAACCATAAGTAAAGAAATCACGCCTACAATCTTATGAATGTAAGCTAGCAAGCTAATTCTAAGATTCCCTTTCATTTGAAGCCTGAAGTACAAATTAATTATGTTTAACATTTAGTTCTACCTCACAGAAAACGCAGAGCTTCTCCATTACGATAATAAATCGGCTGATTCTGCTAAGCGGAATAATTTATGTTTATTCTGATTATCATTCATTAAGTCGACAAGCATTACACCTTCTTTCGAGCCAGGCGGTTTACATTTGTTTTTACAAGATTCTACCTGTGGCCCATGGACTAAAAAGATAAATTCAGACCGTACACTAACAGGGTGTTTCTTTAACATTAATTGTAATTTACTAGATGAAACAGTGGATTATAAGTTATCAGATGGAGAATTGCGTATTTGGGGTAAATGTAAAATTTAAATTAACCTCTGTGTTCAACCAAGCATGGCACATACAGATGCATGAAGTACAAACATAGTATGAATTATTCTTAAACTTGGCGCTATAAGAAACTGGTGTTCGGCTATTGTGCCCTGGAAAAAACTCCAATGTCAGATGGAGAAGGGGCTGGTCTGGCCATACCGCAAGCTCCATATTGAGTAAGTTACAGTAAAGCGGAACTCCAGAAGTTTTGTCTTAAAAATAGTCTTGAGTTTATTTTTCGCTTGTTTTAGTGCGATAAACCTTATTTGAATATCATTCGATATTCCATTGTGAATGAGGCATTCCGTGCAGGTGTTGCCACCTGGCGTCGTGCCAATGGTTGTTACATGATATTATATTGCAGGGAGGTAGGAACGTTACCAGGGATGAGCAGAGAGAATCGGTGTGGCACTTTCAGGCTTCCAGTGCGTATTAAACAGGTTCTCTTTACCATAACGGATTTTTGTGTAGCCATAATCTGTCACACCTGGAACCGACAAAGGATCGGGATAATTATCAGTGACTAATATAAAGCCCGTACAGGCTTTCACTCCACGTTGCAAAAATTTCTATCTCACTTATAATTTCCGTGCGTAAGTCGTGCATTGGCTCACTTTTATACGGTCTGGAACTTCTGGGATAATATGTAAATCAGTTTGGCTGAAAATGCACGCAAGTAACCTGAAAGGTTCTTGGAAGTTCGCTTGATAGAATAAGCCGCGTTGTGCTAACAAATGACTCTTTATCGACAAATATCGATGCCGAAATGCCAGTGGAAACATAGGGACCTCACAACTGCATCATAAATTGTCTTCTGTAGGCCCTGACACCACGTGCGTGTATTTGCGACTTCAAGAATGCTGTTTTAGATGGGAACAGAATAACGACTGAAATTTAGTTATTCATCTCGTTTGATGTGTATTGGACCGTGCATCATCTTGATAAATAAAGAATAAAATCCAACTAGATGCCCCATATTACTTTATTATGCTTATGTTAGGCTCAACATGTTTCGGGCACCATTATACCCATCATCAGGAGCTCACAACGATAGCGTTGGTTACCACATAGGCCGTCTGGTTCTCGAGTTACTGCTGGTTGGAAGTTAAGTGCATGCAGGATGAATGAGTGTCCGGACCGAAGGCTGTTACAGCCTTCGGTCCGGACACTCATCCATCCTGCACGGCCTGTGTGGTAACCAACGCTATCGTCGTGAGCTCCTGATGATGGGCATAATTGTACCCGAAACATGTTGAGACTAACACAAGTATAATAAATTAATAAGTGGCATTTAGTTGGATTTTATTCTTCATTTATTAGTCTCTTATTGCATCAGTGCCAGTTTTTACAACTACATCAACCTGCTGCCTGTGTACGTGGCTGTGAAAACAACACTACGTCCACCGCCTTTCTTTTTGTGAGACTATATTTTCTTTGATTGTGTAGACTTATTTTATTCTACAAATATGTCTCAGATCAATTATACTTAATTCAAAAGCAATATTTTTAAATTAATGCAATTTGGTTTAATTTATAGTCACAAGGTATTTGCCCTTAGTAGAACATCCTCTATTACATCAAAGATGCCTGCGATTTCCGGAAGCCTTGCATTTGTTTTTTATAAATATCTCTTGGTTACCCACAGAATTAGAAATTTTTCTCCTTTTTTTGCTCCTTGACTGCTTTTAATCTACAGAACATGCATTTGTCCTCCAAGGATAAACGAAACAAGATAGGCAATGTATGAGTACCATAACACTATGGCGCTTTGGCGTAACGTTTATACATCCTCGGCTATCCTAACAGTCTGATACCATTTACTCGAAAAGAGCGCTTTTATGGTCAGTTTATATCGCCGGCAACAAAAAACTTACTTAGGCTTTCAGGTAAAGTGTTTGTTATATATTTATGAAATTTGAAATTTTTAGACCGATTTTGAAATTGTCCCAAATAACACAGCTCATGGAAATGCGTGTAGTCAGAGCCGGGCTGATACATGCGAAATAACGGACCGGCCTCTGGACGGACCGGCCTCTGGACGGACCGGCCTCTGGACGGACGGACGGACGGAAGGACATGACGAAGGTAGTTGGCACTTTTCGCGATTATGCGCATACACCTAAGTACTCATTTTTCTCGCGCGGTGTAAACCGGTAGGCAGATAACTTCCTGAAGTTATTTTTTGTCTGTTTTACGACCCGTCCATAGCTTCTTCCAGATCTCATTCTCCACAGGGCGCGACACAGTGCTTCCTCTTTGAATTTCCAGTATCCCCTCTTTTCCTTAAGGTCATCCGGTAGCTGCTTACGCCTTTTTCCTCGTCTTACCATCACTATATCCTTTCCTTTGTCTTGCCTTCAATAACGTGTTATAGAAGGCAGTTCCCCCGAAGATGTCAACAATCCAATTATCCATCTTCTTTTTATTGTTTGTAGGATATTCCTGTCCTCCTTGACGCTTTGTAACATTTTTTTTATTTCTCGCACGATCGGTCTACTCATCTTCTGCGTCCTTTTCCAGCAACACATTTCAAAACTTTCCAGGTATTTTTGATCTACTTTCCGAAGTGTCCATGTTTCAGCATCATACAAAGCTACGCTCTAAATTCAGCACTTTACTATTTTCTTCCTTAAAATTAAGTCCCGTTTGCTGGTGAAAAGAGTCTTCTAGTTGAAAGCTGTTTCTGCCATGGCAATTCTGGATTTATTTTCACGTGTACATCTTGCATTATTTGCTACTATGCTACCCAAATATGTGAAATATTCCACATTCTTCGGCTGTTTTTGATGTATCATTCTCTGCGTTGGGATGGCTCTCTAGAGATTCTCATCACCTTAGTTTTTCCACATTTTTCCATTCCAAACCATCTCCCAATTTCAATATTGCTTTTAATCATGCTTGTAGCACCGCTTCTTCCTTAGCCAGTAGCATAAGGTCATCCACATATTTAACAGTGCGAATTACTTGTCCTCCTATTTTGAAGACTCTGGACTTCCTTATTAAGATATTCGCTGCAAAAGTTGAATAGAATTGGCGACAGACAGCATCCTGTCTAACTCCTCTTCCAATCTTCACATTTATCATCTTCCCTTGGTCCAGTTTTGGCTTAACACGCTTGTCCATCTACAGTTTGCTGAACAATCTTCTATCAGGCCAGTCAATACTAGTTCGCTTTAGAACCTGCATTAATTTGGTCTGGTATACACAGTCAAATGCCATCTGCCAGTCTATAAATCACGTAAACGATTCCTCATCTACGTCCGCTTTTCTTCTTCTAAATCCAAACTGATCTTCTCCAATTGTATCTTCAATTTTTCTTTAATTCCTTTGTCTAAGTATTCTTGCTGCTATCTTTGCTTTATATGCGATGAGGCTGATTGTGCTATCGTCGCTGCCTTGTGTTGCCGCTGGCTTGTTTAAGGCAATCATTGTGACTTCAGTGAAATTCTTGGGCCACTCTCCAGTTTCAAGTACGTTGCTGATCAGTTGTTTCATTATTCTGAGACCATCTTCTCCCAACATTTTCAGTACATCCCCAGGCATATCATCACGCCCTGTAACCTTCTTATCCCTCATCTCCTTGATAGCTTTTTCCACTTCACTTCGCATAATAAATTGATCTTTTTCTTCTGCCTCTACTTCCTCTTCAGTTTCGACTTCTAGGTTTTCTCTTCAATTTGGTCGATCGTACAGCTCTCTAATATAATTCTCCCACATTGTGAGTACTTTCTCTTATCTACTATTATATTCCATTTATGATCTTAGTGCCAATGTTTTTAATCCCATGGTTTTCTTTCCAAGCAAGTTCCTTCTTCTTCACGTACATTAAATTATTAGGTACTGTCTTTTGAATTGAAATGATCTCGTGAATTATGCTCTCAAAATATTCCTTTTTAGCTTTGCCCGTGGTTCGTTTTAATTCGTTCCTCAGCCTTCTTTGTTCTTTGTTTACATTCAAATTTCTTTGTTCATCCATTTTATTGAGTATGACGTTCTGAAAGATGATGCCATTTCCAGGTTTAGCATATACCCTGAAGATGGAAGAAGCTCTTTACTTCGGAACATTTGTATTTTTCTAATAGTTTATATGGCATCATGTTCAAGAATGAAACGGTATTAGTAGAAACAACATTTGGAAAACCCTGAACGATGTCACATCAACAGAAATCGAAATTCAAGCGACATTCCCATAAGGATTTGATATCCCCTTCCAACCGCTGCACCCAACCCCCTGACCCCTCCGTCGTAGCGGGATGATATTCTGCTAGGCATATGTACTCAGCGTCACCCAAAGGGCTGTGGTTCAACTGGCAGTTGGCAGTTGAGGGAGTCAGTAAACATAAACTGTTTGACGCAACTGCCAGGCCAAACGTGTCGTCCCGAAGGCTGATATTTGTTCAAGTGATTATTCCTTCCACTTTGTGCAGTTATTTATTATTAATTCTGTTACATTTTTTATGATAAAACCAACTAGATGCACTAATTTATCAAATTTATTTTCGGAACAAAACTTTACATGTTTCGGACAGTTCCTCTGTCCATCATCAGGAGTTTTCCACTGTACACACAAGCAATGTTATACGTCAAACTTGTGTGACATGTGTGTATACCATTGCTGTGTGTACAGTGGAAAACTGCTGATGATGGACAGAGGAACTGTCCGAAACATGTAATGTTTTATTCTAAAAATAAATTTGAGAAATTAGTGCATCTAGTTGGTTTTATTATAAGGATAGTACTCTTACATTTAGTACAGAGAGGTAATAAATAAACTCAAGGGGCTGCTAGGACATGAGTGTGACCACTCATCTTTAAGTAGGGCTGAGGTTAGAATGCGTGGAACTATGCCTTCACTCCCTCATGGGTCTTCGTGGTGTGGTGCTTAGTGAATACAGGGCAAAATTCAATGCTTTCATTTATAAAACATTTTAATGAGAAAAATGAATGAAATGCATCGATTGGGGAAATTGTTTCATTGTCCTGTATTTTGAAATGGTCGGTCGGGAAGATATGAAATAGGTCTAACTGTCTCAGGAAAGTCATCAATAGTGGGCTATTTTGAACTGAAATATTTATTGCCGCATTCATGAAAACACGCTGAATCGAATTTTGTATAATGGTTATGTCTTGAAATCGTTCGACAGATCTTATCGCAGCATTCTTTATTAGATGCTGTTTAATGGAAAGATAATGGCGCTGGATGTGAAGTACTGAGCAATGTATAACGTATCTAATCTATCACCACTATTACTGTCGTTGTTTGTACCTAATCTTTAGCAAATATTCCCTAAAGGGTAAGGAATTTGGTTCTGTACTTTGCGAAGAGGGAGTGAATGAGTGGCTTGTTGAAGGAAAGCAACAGCAGCCAGTTGCTTATGAATTTTAATAGAGTAAAATTTTGGAAAGAGAAAGGAAGATTGAAAAGCGACTTATTAATTAAACCCTAAAAGGGATAAGATTTAAAAAGGGGCCAGGAAACAGGCAGGGACTGTAGGTAACTACGTGAGGGAGGGGGATGCGACGATGGACAAGATGAAGAAAGAAAGCTGTGCCTAGAAGACAAATTTTGTTGTAAGTTGATAGTGAGCAGATACCCAACATTTTGTCTCAGATAACATTAAGTTCAAGGTTTGAAATTTTGGGTTTATTCTTCCTGCATGTATTAAGTCAATCTTACGTTTATGGATAAGTAATCCACTTGAGAGTGTTTGGTGAAATCAATCTGTTGTGTCGAAGTAGCTGAGAGGTACGTAGGGGTCCGTCAGTGTTACGGCTTCGTTTGTTCAAACAAGCTCTGTATCCAGAACTTCCAAATTCATAATTTGATTGTTCAGGGAGCTATTATTATTATTATCATTATCATTATCATCATCATCATCATCATCATCATCATCTCCTTTATAGGGTATTTATACTTACATTCGTGAGACAAATTATGTCCCTAGGGAATAGTGTTGCAGCTATTCTGTTGTTACTATTCATGGTATTTACATCGTTAGTTTCAGTGTTGAATCTATTGTATTTTTACTTTAGTACTTTCCGAAGTGTATGTGTGTGTGTGTGCAGTGCCCAATATGGCTGTTTTCTGTAGTTCCTTGACTTCATGTTTTCCTGGTATATTGCTCGTGTATTTTCTAAATGACTTTGAAATAGTCCCAGTCCCCCTAATTACTGGTATCACAATTGTTTTTACATTCCACATGCGCTGTATTTTTTTTTGTAAGGTCCTTATATTTTAGAATATTTTCGGCTTCTTTTTTAATCACATATCTGTCTCCTGAGATTTCAACGGCTATTAACATACATATTCCCTTTTCATTATCACGGATTATTATGTCTGGTTTGTTGTTGGGTATAGTTCTGTCAGTTTGTACTTGGTGGCTCCACAATATGGTTACCTTGATTCCTTGACTTATTATTATTATTATTATTATTATTACTTGTTCTTCTAAGTAGAGAACGCCTTATTTGGAGACCACTTCTCTCTGATTGCGTGTGACCTGTTGTCAGGGCCTAAAAAAACTTCTCGGATTCGCGCGAAATTCTCAAAAAGTTGTCGGGAAAATAAATGTTTCTTCAAAATCTGGACAGTGAGACATACTTCACCTAAGAACGCAAGTCAGTATCAACCAGTACTTTGTACATATTTCTTAATCGATGTGAGTGAAATTCTTATAGTGGTTGTGCGCTTCATTAAAATTGGTGCCAGGAAAGCCATTCAGGAGGGGTAAATAAATTTCTATCACTACGCTCCACATTTATTGTCCGATTTGGGTGAAATTCGATACAAGATATCCACACATAGTGCCATTGAGGATACGTGATTTTAAAAAAATCGGTGTACGGAAGGCCGCGTTTTTCTTGTGGCGCAAATAAATTTAGTTTATATGCGTTTACTGTTAAACCATATATAGTTTTGATAGTAAAGGAGTTGTTAGGCAAATCGTGTACTTCGTCACGGAATCAACAATTTGTAATCTGTTTATTATTTTCTTCTGTCACCGCTTAATCCATTCTTATAATATTGGGGCTTACTTTTGTTCATTCCACAGATTTGTTAATTCCGTCAGATCATGATACAAGTAATCACGAAGAAATAATTATGCCGTTCTTCTACTGTCTGCACAGACCATTACGGTTCGAGGAATCACATTTTCTGAGGTTAATTCAACGGCTTGCAGACATATAATATTTTCTGTGGAGTGGGGATCGTTCTGTCGCAAGGCCTCTGAATCTACACTCGAGAGCACAAACACAAAGACCCAGGACCCGAGTGAGGGTCAACCACAAAATCTCACTGTTCCAGCGGCAACAGCCAGCACTTCCTTGAAGGCAATGCCGTCACTGGCCATTCAGTTTGCCTGTACTTGTTACAGTCGTCAGGCGCCAGGATTACATCTCCACAGTCGTGCTTGCTCGGTACAGAAACATGATACCCTCACTGACTTTTATGGCTTTCCTCAGTCCCTCCGGGAATTTGTAGATAATTGCTTTTTATATGAGGCCACAACAGCATCCTTCCACATGTTATGAATTTCTTTATTAACCCGTTAAAGCGCAGTGGTTATTTTATGTACCAGCAGATTTAACGTTCAGAAGTTAGATGCTCTGCCCATACAGTGCATGTGTGCATTATGCATGGCTGTCAGATCAAAAAACGATTATTTACGTACACAAGACTGAATGATTTGATAAATAACTGAGATCGATCTGTTTACCGCTCAAATATGGGTATGTAGACGTAACTCACGTTACTTTTTTTTAAAGTGGTTTATGTGGTTAGCTAACCACATTACCATTCCAATTCATATACTTGGGACAATAAATCATTGTTAAGTACATTATATATATATATATATATATATATATATATATATACGAAGAGAAAAAAGAAAGAATCAAACACGCGTTTCTTCAAAGCCTCGTATAAACAACAATCAGAATGTAACTTAAATGTGTTTTGAACTAATGTGCTTCCTAGTATCTTAGGTTACACACACATTTACGAAGATATACAAATTTATTGCTTTAGTATATTATAAAAGAATATGGCCACCCTGTCACAAACTCGGTTCGTAATCTTTCCTTCTACCATCGCATCGTTATAGTTCAAGGGAGATACGCGCCCATCACATTATAACACCCAGAGTACATAGACTATGATGTATTAACACCACATCCACAGTTTTCTTTCTAAAATCGCTTCAGATATTTCATCGTAGAAAAGTGGTTGGGGAGAAGACGCGTTCCATACTACCAAAACTCGCGGTGCAGTGAGAAGATGTGAGGCGGGGATTAACTTACCCCGCAACTCGAATTTTCTTTTCCAATTTTAGGAACCTATCACTCACGCCACAAGAAAGTTGACAGTAACCTTTATATTTAAATGAAGAACGAAAATATAAATTACAACGTGAAAGTAAAGTCGCCCCTGTGCTTATTTAAACCCTAAGACATAAACGTGGATTAGGGTGTAGAGGTTTACCTCCATTCATTCTTAACCATGACATTAGGTGAAGGCGAGTTGTTTGTTTTCAAGCCCCGGCCGCGCTACCACAGTGAAAAGAGCTCCAGGAATACATAGAATATCAGGCTGGTTAGACCACCATGCTTGGTTCGTCACTGTGTGTATGGAAAATCTCTGACCCAGCCATCGATAGAAATCTGTTTCCCGACTTCTAAGCCTCAGTATTTGAGTCTGTATACTTACTTACGTAAACATACAGAATGAAACACAGGGACTCTTGAAGATTGTTCAAAAATAAAACAAGGTTTTAGGAGTACAAGTTTTTACGTAGATTAAAATGTAAAAAAAAAGTTGTTTTTAGAATGTGACGCCGTGTATTTTGGTAGCAAGTTTCGAAAGAACATTCTACTACCAGTCTAAAAAGCGAACCAGTGTAATAAATAGTTCCTAACTGCACAGCACTGCAGTTAGGTATAATTAAACATGAGTATTGTGGCATTCTGTTCAAAACAAGTTTTAATTATTTTGGTCATTTTGTTTTAGTTTGGGACAATTAATGTGTTCTCATTCGTGTTCGATCTGTACCGGGTACGATTATTGGCCGCGACTCGGGCTAGAAGTTTCGTGGTGTTATTTCAGTGTCTCCAGCCCTGTGCTGAGATAGTATGTAGCTCAAAGATGGCCGAATTATCCGAACATTCAACTTGGTGCTATCTGTGGTAGTGACAGTGTCGTTAAACAATTCGCCAGCAGCTTAAATAAATGAACACTGAGATAATCGACAATATCACAGCCATGACAATTCCGATCGTGATCTTCAGCGTCATGACACTATTGTTTACATTTTTTTACACACTCAAACCTACAGGCTGCTCCAATTACTGGGATGAAGTGCAAATATATTTCTATGTTTCATAACGTTTTGTATTTTGTGACATATGCATTACATTCCTTATATTTTAATACGGTTTGTGACCACATTTGTGCATGTAATTGTAACGACTAGGTGTTTTATACTTTTATAATTTTTGTAATTTAAAATGTTATAATTTTCAAAACACACTTTCAAATTTATATTCACACATTGAAGAAATTGAGACAATCCTAGGCATTTGGGGGGAGGGTGATAGAAGGTTCAGACGATTGGTTTTGTACAACTGTGTACTGCATGGTGATGGTCCGGTGCGACCCGAAACTCGTAGTTGTTTGCGTATTAAGACATTATTGTAATTGTAACGAAGTGTGTGCGTTTTTTGGTCACATTGAAATGCCACAGTGTTGTCTGCTAGCTAGTAAGAAATCAGACTGTGATATTTCGGGTTATGACACCGTGTTGCATATTAGGTATTTATGAACATGCAGATTGTAATCTTCTGAGTTATGACGCCGTGTTTTCTGGCAGGCTGTTGTAAACTGAATTTCTGGTCTTTTATATACTTACACTGCGCAAAGTTTTTTTTCGATGTTTCGAAAGAATATGTCGCCTCTGTCTCCATCATGCACACATACATAATTCAGTCACATTGAAAATGGGTACAGCGCGTTGCTCCAAAACGTCAGAACAAACTTTTATCACACACGCTTTAAGAACCCAGAAGACTGTGTCTCCAGCAACACCCGCCTTAAGAGCTTGCAAACTTATGTTGTTGCAAAATTGACGGAGAAGAAAAGGCCTATTACCTCCAGCTGCAGAGTATATTTCTACACCAGATATTGGCAGCAGTTTAGGCAGACATTTTGTAACTGCTGACCGGAATGCATGGGTTCAGTAGCCAGAAGACCACAATCTAAACTCTCTCCTCATGAATGTAACTTAACAGTGAACCAAAGAAGTTGTTGATGACGGTCGGTGTGTGGAACCCATAGCTGTGACAGGTGGATTAACGCTTTTAAAGTTGGTAGCATAACATGGCAGCATGCAACCTAGTGTTACTGTCTGCATTAGTCTAATCTAGGTTGTCTCACTACGGCACACCCAGCTGTTACAACCATGACGTAATGAAACTTAGCTAAGCACTCTTGCTCGGCACTTGAAATGAGATGTCATGGTCAACTTAGAGCCCAGTAGTAACTAAAATTCCCAGTTGACTTAACAACAATACACTCTGTACTTTACCACAAAGCATACGTATGGCTCTTATATGTTTTCTTAAACAATGCTACTCGTTTGGTCTGTGTAATGGGGACGAAATTTGTTCCCTGTGAAGTAAGACCTGAAATCAAAGTAACTGACCAACTTAATGCCCAAATTCTTGTTTTATAATAAGTTTATTATATTCCTCTGCATGTTTCGAGCACAATAGTGCTTGAAGGTTTGAACGCTGTGCTCGAAACATGTAGAGGAATAAAATAAACTTATTATAAAACAAGAATTCGTGCATTAAGTTGGTCACTTACAAAGATTATCACTGAGATGCACGGTCAGCAAAATATCAAAATTTAAAACCTGAAATGTTAATGTAAATAAAATGAATGTCATACTTCAAGACAAGTGTTTTCTGAATACTTTGGTTTTATTCTGCAGTTATCATTTCACTGACGCTAGGCTTAACAGAAAAGCAAGAGGGTGAAAACTGGGACGTCAGTTAGTAATCCTCTTCTGAAATCGGTAGCATGGGAAATAAAAATACTTCAGTTGTCATATTTGAAAGTGCTAATGTGTCCACAAAATTTTGGAGCTGTATCATGCAAGCGAATTAAAGCAATTTCTCTTACATTTATATCAGGATATTCTGATATTCCTCCGTAAGCTGCAATGACCAAATTTGTTACAAGCACACAATCCGTATGAACCAAATTTGTTACAAGCACACAATCCGTATGAACCAAATTTGTTACAAGCACACAATCCGTATGAACCAAATTTGTTACAAGCACACAA
>Ga0136643_10011280_pt1 | contig 13254 bp, 7 predicted proteins | sample TergutLab28metaG_FD_96883 | JGI IMG/M metagenome (GOLD analysis project Ga0136643, IMG submission 96883) | Labiotermes labralis P1 segment gut microbial communities from Petit-Saut dam, French Guiana - Lab288 P1 (version 3) (version 3) | ecosystem: Host-associated > Arthropoda: Insects >...
CGACATTTTGAAGAACAGAAAAATCTCTTGCCCCCGGCAGGAATTGAACCCTAGCTTGTCCAGTCCACGGCCTAGAAAATAGACTGGTGTACATTATCATGGCCCCAACAGACCTGGATGGCATGGAGCCAGGAATTTTCATGAGGTGGCAGGTGCTTAATAAAGCACAAAGCTCTTCTTGCTATGTGGAAACTGTCAGAGTAAGAACTTGGCAAAGTCAAAGGTAGGAACTATGAATATGTGTTACTTTCATGTACCACCTGGGTCACGTCTAGATTTGAAGCAGATGCTGTATTCAGAAAGAAAGCAGTGTTGTTAGCAGCAGGAATATAAAGCAGGATGCATAATTTAGTGAGAATGTCTTGTGTTCCATCAAAATTACTTGGAAGTATGTTTACAAGTAATTCATAAAATTAATGACATTTATTTCATATAGTTCACTTACTTTAATTACTTAATTTATACCAGTATATATCACTTCTGGTGCCATAGTTATTTCAATTCAAATGGAACACCAAAATAGTATACATGGTAATTTTCAGAGACTATTTTGGCTAGTAAATATTTCAATATATTACACATTATATCTATGATATTGCACATTTGAATGTTATGCCTTCTGAGGCCTTATTTCCTTCAACTTGGAACATACAAGAAATGAGATGGTATTATGTCAAATTATAGCTAAAGAAATACCTCTCATTTCCATCAACAACAGTATATTTTTATTACTTCAGTTAATTATAAATATAATTCTTACCACTAAAGACTACGAATTATCAAGAATTAAAATGCCATATTTATCGTGTAAATAATTTGGCGCATATTTCTTTACTAACAATGAATTCAGTGAAACTGTTCATTATATAAAACTCTCAACGTTTAAAATAAAGTTTTGCTAATCCAGCCACAAATAGCAATATAAATTTCACTTAATAAATATGGCATAAAACATAAACATGCCACATACAAAACATAAACATGCCACATACAAAACAAGTTCAAACTAAAATTGCAGGATAAAATCACATTCATGCTAGTCAAAGCAAGAAAATTCATATACGTTAATATTCTTCTTGAACAGGTATAATTTAATAGTAATCTACACATTCTTGAGGCATGGAATGACTATTTATATATATATATATATGTTCTGTAAACAAAATCGTAGTAACAGTGATTGCAGCTTGACACAAAACAGGAAGTTAAAACAATGATGAAAGGACGGGGGTAAGCATGCATAGATACGCAGTTAGAAGAGTACATAATCCTGCATTTGCATAACACTCAATCATAAGCACCAACTTTTCATGCGATCGTTGATAACGGACTTATCCTACAACAAGGACGCACTCACCAAATCACATATACATTATATTCGTTGTTGTATATCATAACCAGAGTATTTGCACCATCTTGTAAAAACTAAATCACTGATAATGAGAGGGGCATTTAATGATAATCTTGGTCAGGTGCAATCTGTTCTGATTTGGTCACTCATACATATAGTACTCTGTGGCAACATTGGTTTAACATTAACCACACTGAAAACCTTAAAAAATAACTTGAAGTATGAAAAAAAAACACTGTAAAAATCATAGCAACAATTAGTCTGATAAAAACTGTGAAAATCAAAACATAATTGAACTTCTGCGTGGACCTTGAAAATGTATTATGAATATAGGAACACCAAATTACTGCACACCTGTGACACAGTATGTGCTAACATTAAAAGGAAACTAAGTATACATTCATACAGTACATAAATTTTGGCTAGCTAATAGAAAAGGCACACTGGAATGATTATTCAATGCGCAGAAAACATCATAAAAACAGTTCTGAAATAAGTAACACTATTTCAAACTAAAAACTGTTAAAAAAAAAAAAATCAACTACAGTTACTTATACTGCTACAAATGACAAAAATATATAATGTCATGAAGTTAACAGTATCATGCATCGCACAGAAGACAAAAATTTCAATTACATTATCGTATGTGTCCTTTGAAGTTTCATGATACAGTTTTATTTTAGTTGGCATAGTGCCATCTGTTTCTCAGTCATATTAAGCTGTCTTGTGTTGCATATACAAAAACAATGGTAACATCACATCAAAGGGGTCCTTAATTAATATGACAACTCTCATCTGTCACCTCCCCACACTACTTCGATTGCACGTGTGGGTGGATGCTGGGTGTGGTATGTTAATACAATAAACAAGGTAACAGGAAGTGGCAACCAATAGTCATTGAATAAAATAACGATCCTATGCATTAAACCGATGGACTTTACAGCATAAATACTTTCATTATAAAAGAGAACACAATATAACTGATATTAACCTTCTTGTGGTTAATTTCCTGAAATTGTAGTGAATGTTTAATGGAAAAACACATCTCATTTTATGCAAGAAACTGCATGGTAGATAAAAATAATTTGGCCTCAAAGGAATTACAGCATATTGTGACCGCATACCAAAAATTCCTTGAAAGGGCAAAAAAAGGTAAGGTAAAGTGCACCCTTGTACAGGCACTGAGGCTCTGTACAGGCTGTATAGCCCATAGGGGGAGTAGAAGTATAGCTCTACTCTTTCTTGACCACAGCACTAGAAGGGGGTGTGGGGTCAGCGTCACACCCCAGCCACTCTTTACCCCCGGGAAAGACCCAGTATTCATTGTACAGGAGGCTGGGTGGGCCCCAGGCCCAGTCTGGACAGGTGCGGAAAATCTCACCCCCCCACCAGGATTCGATCCCCAGACCGTCCAGCCCATAGCCAGTCGCTATACTGACTACACTACCTGGCCCACCTTGAAAGGATACTTAAATTTAAATGTTGATATCTTGTCATACATTTTCTGAAATGGTGGCTGTTGGCAGTACACTATCAAGGATGAACACATCAACATATCGCTCATTTGCCACAACAGTGTCACAACTCAAAATGTGTGATTTTTCAAGAGAGACTTTTAAAGGTTTTGAAGTGCTACAATTTTCTATGAGTGCAACGATGACACAACTGCTTTCCAGCGGCAAGTTTTGCAAACCACGTTACGACACTGTACCTGTTAAAGGTGCATCTGCAAACGTTTCTTTCTATACCAATAACTCAAAAATGCCAAATTTTGAGTTGTGACACTCTTGTCGCAAATGAGCGATATGTTGGGAGAATGAGGTAAAATGAAAGCTATTTCAAGCCACGATTCCTTACAAAGTGTTGACTACCCAGTGCTAAACAATATGCATTTGAAGGACTACACATTCTACCAGACAGCCTAGGCATTAAACTAGTATCTGTTCTTTGCTGCCATGCAATAGAACCCAACATATAAAAGCATAATATGCTTTACCAAAGAACCATAGGAAGATGAACATATATCATTGTGGATGTTTGACTTTTGACTAGCATCTATCAAAAGACATTCAACAATATAATGAAACTTCAAGGGGACAATGCAAACCTGACTACACGCATCACATTTCAAGCATTTAGTAGAATCTCTAAATTTATTTTATAAGCCTACTGGTAAACTGTCCAGTTACCAGCTTAATAATAATTCTTATGCATCACATGTATTGAGAACACTGAATTACTACACTTGCACAACAAAGCAAACTTTCATAGATCCTCTGTTTGTACACTATCAAAATGATATTACTGCTTCATGACCAAATGCAGGCCACATTGCAAAATTCAGGGAAAACAAGTGGAAATATGCTACGGTTCATAATGTGTAACATAATATACACTTAAAGAAAACATACATACTGAATCTCTGCAGTGGAAGACATGTGTGATATTTGTTGTTTCAACAAATGTATGTATATAAATGAACTAAATTATATAATGCTACTTACAGCATTACTACAGAAAACTGTGTGCATACTGCATGCTAGACATGCATATAAATTTTTGAAAGCAGTTCTGAAAACAACTTACATTATCTAGATATTCATCACAAATTGCTGATGAGTAAAATTATGAACTAGACTATATTTATGAACATACTTCAATCAACTCATGCACGCGCACACATGAATGCTCTCTCACACACACATGCGCACACACACACACACACACACACACACACACACACATAAATGTCCTTAATTAATGACCTAGAAGCTAACAAATTAGGCATTTAAAATATACTAATAATGGTATGAACAAAATTTGTAACAGAAATTGCATCATAGTATGCTTGTATTGTATTGCAAAAGACACAACCATAATTTTCTATTGCTAAAAGCTACATCCTAAGGTGGCATGTATAATTTAAAAGGTGCCTCCATCCTCAGACTCACTGCATATTGGTGTAACACAAAAATGGGAGAGGTACATACATTGAGTTTTCTAGACAATGAAGCCAACATACAAACTTTGTGCACGAGGAGCATACAACTGTCCTGCCTGAGTGTGTGATAACATAACAAGCAATGTATATGGAGTATTTTACTCTTGGATGTTTGTACATAGAATAAACGTGACTGTGCACGTATCTGTACTGTGTGTATGTGAGTGCGTGTGCGAGTGTGAGTGAGTGAGTGAGTGAGTAAGTGTGAATGCATGCATGAGTGAACAGTAGCATGAGTGAGTGAAGAGTATGGTATAAAATTCTGAAAAACAGAAATTTACTACAGTCCATTAAAATAAAGCAATATTGCTTCATTCATATATGGCCTACAGAAGTTGGGATTATATCAGTCCATATTTTAAAATGAACAGGTGGCAGGGTTTGGACTACAACATACAAAAGTGGTAACACTGCACAAACAAATATTCCTGCAGTTTCTTAAATAAGATAAAAAAAATTACCACCATCACTGTAATGAATTATATGCAGTTATGTCAAGTTCTGGTCAACTTAAAATCAGTGTCCCCATTCACAGATTCTGCCACTGGCATTCATCTTGGATCTAGTTATTATCACATTCATTCATCTCTGATGACTAAATCCACACTTCCTCCACCAGGAAAATGGAAATCTGCCACACCAGCGATGCTTCTCCACAAATCAATGTTACATAAGTTTGTCTGTTCCAACAGCTGAGTTTGACTGCAACTGATGCATTCAAGTGTAAAGACTAGAGAATTGCAAAGTTCAACTGTGTTGAGAAATCTGCACTAACTTTCTCTACATGTCAGGTCAAAGAACATTATTTTTAACAGGCAGTAAGAGTTCCTTGTGATTAAAATTTCTGCCTATACAGTGTTGAGTAACGACACACAATTTCAGCATCCTGAACATGTAAATTCCACATCACTTTACACTGTCCAAGTGCTAGCCCAAATATCATTTCTTCTTGCATTGTGGCTCAAGTTGTTGCCAAGCTATGTAATTCACTGTATTCTCTAACCCCAGAAAGGTAAATCTGAGGATTTTTCAGTAACAGTTTTCATTAATTAAAGAGGTATGTTTATTTGCTAAAGGAACAACTATTAAGATATGTCATTCTCTCAAAATATGATCAATGTATCTGTGCTATTTTATAGTTGAAAAACTCCTGACAGAAAATTGCTATATTACAAGTATATGAAATATTTCAGTGCGAATAAAATGTGCCATGTCAATACTCAGCACATAATCTTAAGGATTACAACCTTTGCATAGAATTGGAAGGGTTAATTATCCTTTTCCATACTAACTCCTTTAAACCACAAATTAATTGCATGAAATTAAAAAAAAAAAGACACTTTGGTATCAGAAAATAAACTACTGCCATCTGTTGATCTTACACACTATCTACTAGCAAAAGTATCAAGAATGTCAACAGCAAAGATGTAACCCTCAGCAAATGGTCATAATGTGGCAGTAAATTCTCAGACAGTAGCAGAAGGCTTCCAACCATGGGCCAGCATAGAAAAATCACAATGTTGAAAGACTTCCAACACAGAATTTGAAAGGATTAATATAGAAAATCAATCTAAACAAAGAGTATGAACAGAATTCACTTTGTGAACATTTAGAGGCTCTTTGTTATGTCTCTGAATTCACCTTAGCTCCTTCAGAGTTTTTGTCATTTATGAAGTACTGCTATAACCAATGAATATTCAAACTGTGACGAGCTACACATTCAACAATTTTTTTTCTTTTTTGTTGTGAAATTCTTTCTTCATTTCAATGTCTGCACAAATATAGGCACTACATCATAAATACACGCATCAACATGACTATAGAAGCACATACTCTATACTCTTAACCTCCACATTGCGTGAGAGTGAGTGTTCAGGTGCACATTCTGGCCACTTTATCCACAGACATAAAAGCTCTTTGTGTCCATTATACAGGATAGAAGCTGGAATGGACAGAATTATAGGAAGAATATTGGCTATTATCAGAAACTGAACCCTTGCAATTCAGCTCTTGGATCTTCATTTAAATGCTGCATTCAATTAAACTACTGCATATGGGTCAACCCAAACATAACTACAGAATAACACTCGTAATAATTCTTGATATAAATTTTCAACTGTTCACAGCGGTTTCACTTCAAATGAAGGTCTTCTTTTGGATGTTTGCACCATGTGGTGTACTTGGTTTATTTCAGTGATTTGGAGGAATGTACTATCTCTACCTTCAGGGTGACTGATTTCATTGGGCTGAACAATGCAGTAACTCACAGGCAGAAAATATATTGGTTATGTATGAAGATTTGAGGTCAGAACAAAGTACATTACATGGGCTATACACCTGAATGGTTAATATCATATCGATAATAATTCTAGTATGTAGCCTCTTGCTGCTTGTGTCTAAAACCCCGATATTCATTCATGACCTTCAGCCATGTGAATATTAATGTACCACTTGTCACTGTAACTCAAATTGAAAATTTCTGCCACGTCTGTAGATTGTAACACATATGTTCCAGATTAATATGTGTGTTCATACATTCTACTCAGTAGGTAGAAATTAAGTAACACAAATTATACAAATGAGAGGAAAAATGAATCCCATAGTTTGGTCAGACTGATGACCTTTCAGTGTGTTATTAATATGCCTCATGCATCCTCTCTTTTCAGTTACCAATGTACATATAATATTAAAAACGTTAGTATTGTTCTTATCCACATTTCCAAACTTAATACCCCATACCCTCACTTAGGGTAAAGGTAAAGTTATTCCACTTTCTACACATCACAGGCAAAGCTCCATTCATTCTTAACTTCAACAACAGACAGACATAAGTGGTAAGCTTTACAGACTAGCTGCTTCACCCACGGAAAAAAGCTTACCATACTCACTGTAAGCCCCAGGGCTGGAGTATGTGGCAAAGAGAAAATCCCTGGCCCTAAGGGGAACTGAATCCTGTTCATACAACCAGTCACTTTTTGAGCAAGATTAAATTAAAAGTCACTTGGGAACTGGAACATGACCCAAGACTTTCTACAGAAACATAAAAAAGGGAAAGGTTCTCCAATGGCATTTATATGCACCTGGCAGGAAGGAATTATGAACCCAGACTATACCTAAATAAGACATTTCAAAATTTCAAATATCATAATTACAGTCATCTACAATACTGGTTATAGCCGTACTCCACAATGCTTTGGTTCAGAACCAGTGACAAGTTAAAATGCAAATCATGCCCATACTGATATGCAGCACTCACACCATGAACAGTTCTATGTAGCGACTGCCCATGTTGTGATGACTCTTGTCATGAAAGGCTCGTTCTGCATCAGCCCGTGTTGGAAAGGAGAGAGTTGCCTCCCCAGTTGGATGTCCTTTAACACTACGCTGCAGCTGAATGCACTCCGGGGTGAGCTGCAATCACAAAACACATGCACGATTCAGGTTCGAATCACCACGCTAATCTTCACAAATACAGTGTCTTAGTTTCCCCCTGTTGCACATATTAAAAAATTGAATTTTTCCATCATTTAAGAGTCTTAAAAGTGTTCCCTTCCCCTGGGTACAGCATGTCATAATTTTCTGGAAAGATCCTTCCTCAGTTTTCCAACAAGCTTTTTAGTTTATTCAATTGTGAACAAAACTAATTACACGTGAAATTTCTTACTTCATTTTTTTAATAATTGATGGGAGCATAATCCTCATCCATGCTCCTTCTCTTCCATCCTTTGATCTTATGCGATTTATGTTAATGAATATGGATTCTTATATCTTGAGACAAATGACAGTCTGAATATGCTGTTTATGTCTTCCAGGAATATCACACAACTCAGTGTTTTTAGGCACATTCGAAAAATTGCAGAAAGTTACTAATAGCTTTGTTGTGTCCGTCCATCCACCTGTCTGTCCAAATGGAACAACTCTGCTCCCACTGGATGGATTTGAATGAAATTTCATATTTGAGGATGTTTCAAAAATCTGTCAATAAAATCCAAGTATCATTAAAATCTGACAATAATAATGGGTAGTCTACATGAAGACCTATGCAATTTTATGACTACAGCTCAGTGAGTTCTTATTAGAATGAAAAATATTGCAGACAAAGTTTGTAGAGAAAATCAAAACACACATTTTATGTTTAACAAATATTTTTTTTCAAAATTTGTGTCATTTATGAGATAATGTGGAAAAATATGGTAGAGACAGACAGGAAACAGATAACAACATAATATGACACATGTGTTTTGCATGCTGGATAAGTAAGGCAAGAATACAGACACACATTCAGAATATTTACTACCTATTGGTTTTCCACAGCAGCAATGGTTAAGTAAACATGCCTCAATGTTGTGTTACACACTCATTGCCTGTCTTTTTATACATTGATTCTGTTCTTCTTCAAAAGATTAAATTTTGCACAGTCCAATAGTACTTCTTTTAGTTAGGTAATATGTTGTACAATCAGTGGTTTAGGTGCTGCGCTACATATTGGAAGGTCACTAGTTTGATTCTAGATGGTATCACTGGAATTTTTCATTGACATAATCCTTCCGATCGCACTATGGCGCTGGGGTTGACTCAGCCTCTAACAGAAATGAGTACCGGGAGTGTTTCCTGGGGGTAAAAACGGCCGGTGCGTAAGGCTGACAACCTTACCACCATTTTGGGCCATTGGCACGTAATCTGGGAACCTTAAATTCCCGGAAACCTCTGGGCACCTCGGGCCTGTAATGGGACTGATTTACCTTTAATTTGTTGTACAATATTAAGTTTGAGGTTTAGAAACTGGAACGGAATGCAGTTCTAATACACATGATAAATAATTATGTAAGGGAAGCAAAAAACAGGAACAAGCAGAAGAACGCATCAATTGTAAAATAACACAATTCAGTTACATGCACTGATGAACCTAACCTAACCTAACCTAACCTAATCTAACCTAAAAGAGAAAGAAAGACCACAGTCACACGGCTCTACCACTAAAAGAACATGGAATAAAATAAAGAGTATGATACATGAGCAGTTGCAGGTAGAACTCATAAAGTCTACTTTTCTATTGCAGCCTTCCTGATTCCAAAATTCTGAATGTCTTATTTATGTTAACATAAATTCATAATCCAACAAAAAAATACAATTTAGCTCCTGGGCTAGAGTTTTGTACACAAGCAAACACAGTCACAGAATTAAATCGTAGATGAGTCAATTTTTTTCCTGCTTGAAAACTGTGAATATACTTTAATATAGTGTAAATATGCTAAACGTTACCATTATCTTGCAGGGAAGAATTTATTAAGTACCAGTTTTGTGTATGTTCAGTTATCTAGACAGTCTCAAAGTTTCACACAATCCCAAATCATTGCCATGTTTGTAAATGTTGAAATACAAAAATCCATACAGCATCTGTATATGCCATCTCTGTATCAAATTTCAAATTCGTAGCTCCCGTGGTTCATTAGTTATCAACATCACACTAAGAATTAAAAACAGGCTGAGTAAACCCTCCAATGTTGTCTTGTATTATTCCCACAAAAAAATTACATTAATAAAAGTTCATTTTATCACCTTACAACATTCAGCAAGCATAGTAAGTAATGTTAGTGCAACTTTCACACCACAAGTCTGTGTGTCCACTATGTTGTTTTTAGAGATGGTAGAACATGCCAAAGTACAAAATTTGGCTGGCCTCCTATTGTGCAATGTTTGTACCTATTTTTGTACAAATTGATCCATTGGTTCAAAGTTTAAAAGTGACACAAAATACACACACACACACACACACAATGTGGTGCCCTCGTAAGTCTATTTTCTCTTCTCAATGAATGGAAAATACACTAAAAATGAGGATAAATTAATATGTGCGGAAAACAAAATAAGGGGCAATTAAACATGCCTGAAAGGAAAATTAATATTTTTAGTTCTTGATAATGCAGCCACAAATCAATTTCCTAAGAAAACAGTCAAATCTACAAAGACATACAGATTTGAAATATTCATTCCAGAGAACCAAAACCTTTAAGATTCCTACAACCGTTATTTTTTTTAAAAAATGCAAATGTCTGACTTTTGTTCTCTCATTCCTATTTCAATAGTGACATCTCTTAATTTGGCATTAAACTGAGATAATTATGATCTTCTCAGATGTAACTTCTTACAATTGGGAAATAAGTACAAACATTTCAGACGAACCTGTTGCCTCCAACTTCAGAATAACAGAATGTACCCAACCATTTCAACACACTTTCTCTGCAAACATCAAGCATGCATTAACTTATTTAACTGGTTTCATGCAAATACAAAGCATAAGCTAAGAACGCAGTAAGATTAATCTCCACTTACTGATGTTATGTGTGTTCGGATGGCTGGGGTTCAGATAGTCGATGCTCCACTGCAAAATGTAACGAAAATCATTCGTTAACATTTCTTTATAAGCAAGGTGATAACATCAATACTATTGGAGGCTGAATCTTTCAATGTAACTACAAAACAAACTACACACTTAATGAATATGACCTTCCTGAGAAAGCTTCAAGTAGAAGTAAAATTTGACTTCTTTAATTTTAGTCCAAATTAAGATCAAATTTGAAAGAAATTTTTCTGTTCATGACTATCAGAAACCAACAGATATAGTATACTTTCAAACTTTGATAATGTATTAGCTGATAAAACCTACTGCACATATCAGGGATTGTGATAAATGAGAACAGAACATAAGTGGCAAACAGAATAGTACAGGAAAATTAAAGTACTTGGACAGAAAACTATTCCAGTGCTGCTTTGCCTGCCAAAAACTCCAATGCTCTGAGACAGAACCATGTGTTAGATTTTAGAAATACAATAATCCTTGTCCAACTCTGCAATTCATGTTTGCATGGTTTTTCATCCATATATCAATTATCCAATTGTGGCATAAACATCTCTGTTATATTAAGTTTTCTTAAGACAGACCACAAACACAACAGAAATAAAGTGCTTAAAATGTTGAAAGTCACAAATGAAACAGGTAAAGCTGCCACCACAACGTCAGTCACTCCTAAGTTCCTTGTATTTGTCTGTACCCACCCTTTACCTACATTCCATTAACCACAATTATTTATGCCAGATATTGCTATAGATCTGCCTCACAAAGTCATAAATTGCCTGCCTATTTGAAGAAGACATTAATACACAGTAATGAATTTCAGCAGATTTGTGCCTGTCTTCCATGTAAAAAGAAACGTGAAAGCTGTACTTCACTTTAACTTCCACATTTGTTGGCAAAAAAAAATGGAAAGGACACTACTGTCAATGCAAAGTGAAGTACGCAAATTTGAGTCTCATGCCATGAATCTGAACATTCTTGTCTTTGCATGCACTGTGTTCACACATTATCCCTGAATCACAACCACAGACCACTTTCATCTGGCATGACTCAATTAGCAATTTAATATAACTTAAGGTTAACTCAGTGGTATGTTTCAATGCTAACAAAGCCTATGCTGAGGTCAATCCAAACAGTGCTTGAAGCTCAGGGATTTTAAACATCATATAAACGATCCGAGGACTTGAAAATAGCTCTTGCAAGGGCTAACATACCAATCTATATGGTGTATACACAATTAGTACACTCTAACAAACAAGACAGACATTGCACCTATAACTTAAGATCTGAAGCACATTCGCATAACCTTTATTGCCGTGAACAAGCAATAAGTATTAAGTATTATATGTGTGTGTCTGTATTCTTGCCCTAATTATAGACCATGTAAATCACATCTCTCCTGCACCATATTATATTTTATCTGTGGCCTGTTAATAGACCATGTAAATCACATCTCTCCTGCACCATATTATATTTTATCTGTGGCCTGTCTGGGTCTACCATATTTTTCCACACTATCTAATAAATGGCATGATTTAAAAAAAAAAAAATTGAACACAAAGTGTGTTTTTTATCTCATTAAATAACCAACTTGATGGGCCAAATTTTTGTTTTACAATAAGTTTATTTCATGCCTCTACATGTTTCGAGCACATGTGCTTGAAACATGTAGAGGCATGACATAAACTTATTGCAAAACAAAAATTTTGTCCATCAAGTTGGTTAATTACTGAGATAAATATACTGAGATGCACGGTCAGCAAAACGTCAAAAATAAAATGTGTTTTGATTTTCCCTATAATTTTTGCCTAAACTATTTGTCATTCCAAGACGAATTGAGGGAGATATCATCACAAATGTCTTCATGTAAAATCCCACTTATTCTTCTCAGGTTTTAATTAAACTTGAATTTTTCATTACATTTTCAAAAAATCTCCCAATATTAAATTTCACGAAATTTCGTCAAGTGGGAGCTGAGCTGTTCCATGCAGACAGTCACAGAGAAACATTATGAGACCAATAGTCGCTTTTTGCAATATTTTTAACGTGTAGTGCCAGTAAAGTATATACTTTTTGCAACTGAGATTATTTGTCTACATTCAGATTTGAACATATGAATTTCAAATCAGAATGACATTGACCTACAGATCACCAAAAAATTATGGGAGAATTACTGCTTCCCCTGCCCTTTAGACTCACTCATGCAACACAAATTACTTCAGAAACATGAAGCTGAATGAATTAAGTGCACAATTTCAATGAGTATTTGTGCAACTACAGGAGCTGGGATGGTTCAGTCTGTTTAGTACCTCAGCTACAGGCTGAACAACTAAGGATTTGAATAAAGGGAGACCAACTTGATGTCACTTGCTTTTTTATTTCATTATTTAATGCTCAACATGTTTCGGATGTTAATACATCCATCCTCAGGAGCTTGCGGCTTATTTGTTGAGTTATTTCATTGGTTGTATTGCTCTGGTTTGATGCATGTTGGTGTTACGTTGTGGTTTGGCTGGGGTGGTGTGGTATCCGGATGCAGGCTGAAAC
>Ga0136643_10011284_pt1 | contig 13252 bp, 9 predicted proteins | sample TergutLab28metaG_FD_96883 | JGI IMG/M metagenome (GOLD analysis project Ga0136643, IMG submission 96883) | Labiotermes labralis P1 segment gut microbial communities from Petit-Saut dam, French Guiana - Lab288 P1 (version 3) (version 3) | ecosystem: Host-associated > Arthropoda: Insects >...
ATCTCAACATATTTCTGGCATCATTATTCCCATCTTCAGAACAAGACCGTGTATTACCGCATATGGTGTTCTGCACTGTAACAAGAGGGGGAAAAACCGTAAGATATGAGAGCCGTAGACACTACGGCTCTCATATCTTACGGTTGGAGTAGGATACCGCTTCACTCTAATATATATTTACGACACACTAGTTACGAAACGCGAGAGATAAGACTGCCTCAGCAGTGCTGATAAATTTTAACCTTTCATGGAACCTGACGTCATGTCGATACACGTGGTGCGTCAGGAAAGTAATGAGACTGGTGCTATATTTTTTTTTATTTAACATTTACCTATAAATCAACATTATCGCCTTCAAAGTAGTTCCCTTGGGAAGCCACACACCGCCGGAGACGTTTCTCCCACTCCCGGTAGCAGCGCTGGGGGTCTTCATGTAAAAATGCCCTCAGCTGGCCTGTCACGACCTTTTGATGTCCACAGTTCCCAAAATGACGACCTTCGAAGTGGAATTTGAGTTTTGGGAAAAGGAAGAAGTCACACGGACTCAGATCAGGCGAGTATGGTGGCTGCGGAATCACTGAAATACCTTTTTTTAGCCAAAAATTCGGTTTTCCTTCTGTTCACTTGTGAGAATTTTTGGGATCAGCTTGGCGCAAATTTTCTGCATGCCCATTTAGAAGGTCAAATTTTCGTGGACGGTTTGGCGATTCAAATTCAACACACTACTGATCATTCTGACTGTCAATCCCTCACTTTGGTCACATTTTCGTCCGTTTTTGACGTGCAAGATCTTCCAGAACGAGGTTCGTCTTCCACACCCTCACGGCCATCCAAAAATGCTTTCTGCCACCTAAAAACCTGTGTCCTTGATACAGCAAGCTCTCCATAAGCCCTTATTAATTTTTCGCAAGTTTCTGTTGCGTTTTCATTAAGTTTGACACAAAATTTGATCGCGCAACTCTGCACGAGATTTCGTTTCTCCATTTTCCTAACGCGTCACTACTACACACACTTACACAACTCGCTGTCAAATCAGACGTGTTAATGCTACCGAGTTGAAACTTGCACTGATCATCAAGTAAGAATGTATGTCTCGGCTGGTGTCTGAGGTGTGGCTACAGTTTTGCCAGTTGTCGAGCCACGCATTCAGTGTCATTACTTTCCTGACGCACCACACATATATATACGTTTTTTCGACTTCTTAATTCTTGAAAACGGAGGCAGCACGCTACGCCGAAACACTGGCAACTGAAAACATACAGACAGACAGACACTCCAATATTACAGAATACCTGACTGTTGCTTTAGAAAATATTTCCATCAGTATTACAACTTCAAGTTCAGAGTACAAACTGCACGTGACAAAATTCTACTGGCTTCTAAAACACTTTATTATCCAACAGATACACAAATATATAATTCGTAGATAGAATTAGAATTATTATAAAATATTTAAAATATTTTATAATAATTCTAATTGTATCTACGAATTATATATTTGTGTATCTGTTGGATAATAAAGTGTTTTAATCGTCATTGATGCGCGGTACAAACATGAAGATCTACTGGCTTCGTTTACGTTAAGCCCCTCATGCATTGACTGCAGCCCTATTACCTGGATTGAGCTTGTAAATATACTTACCCTTTGAGTCCACTTCTCGGTCAGAAAAAAAAAACTGAACTGTCCTCTTTCACATTTAACTCCCTAAACCTTATTTCCTGGGGTGGACATGTTACACAACCTACCCTAACAAAAACTGGACTATCCCCATTCCCGTTCCCCTAGCACTGTCTCAACGATGGACAGAACGGTGTGGCGTAATGTGTTTGAATAGAAAGGAGCGCGTTCAAGAAGGGGCAGATTTTTTTTATTTTGCAATGTACAGTATTTGTTTAAGAAGGGGAGGGTTCTGATGGCCACTGCAGGCCCTGAAACTGAAAGGGTTTTCCCTATAAAGAAAACCGGACAGACCAGTCTAGAAGAATAGAGCAGGGGGACCCACGTGTCCAGTTCACGAATCATGCATTGTCGAAATACGTACGCTGAACACATGTGTTGCCAGGAAGGGTTATTTTCTGTTGTTAAGGAAGAAAAAATGTTGATGTATTAACGCTCCTGTACATAATCACTGAGAGGCATATGTGCGCTGCCGGGAGGTTGCATGTTTGGTTCCGGTACACGGAATAATAAGAGATGCTATCTGAGACAGAAATTACCTCCTGTGTATGAAGCGTTTACACCGGGCCCAATTACACCTCCCCTCTCCCCCCTCCCCCCCGAAAATCGAAAAGTGTCAGACAATCTTATGTTACAAATCGTACTCAGAACATCTGATACATTACGATGGCCCAGAGACTTACTTGATCGGTTGAGGCTTATGAACGTTCGAAATCCGACTTAGGAAGGGCAGTTCTTTCATTAGAACATTCCTGAGCCATTTCAGTAAGGTTCAAACCTTATTTCTGTAACATCGCAAGTATGTATTTACTTGCCTAATAATTTCGGCCCTGAATGTGAGCCAACATGAGACCGCCATACAAGAAAACGAATAAATAAATAAATAAAAATATTACAAATATATTTTTAAAATGAATAATAATATTAATATATATTCGTAATTGCTTTGTAACTTACATCCAGGTGAGTGCCTAAACAAATTTCTTCTCTCATGGATGTGAGGTGTCACATGCGTCGTCTGTCTCAAGGTCGATTTTGTTCGAAGGATTGTAGGAAGCTTATTTTCTTCTCAGTCATGTCCAACCGACGCCGTCTTACTTCTTGATTTCTTTCGAACTTTTACATTATTATAAAAGGGCTGGACGGTCTGGGAATCGGATCCCCGTGGGGACCCACCCATCCTCCTTTACAATGGGTACCGAGTCTTTTCCGGAGTTAAAGAGGCCGGGGCTTGGCTTTGACCACCCACCACCATCTAGTGCCGAGGTTGAAGAAAGAGTAGAGCTATACATCTGCTTGCACTCTGGACCTTCGTGGCCTGCTCTAGAGTGAACTTTACTTTAACTTTACCTTTACATTATTATAAAACTAGTTGCGAGAAGTGGGCCGGGTAGCTCAGTCGGTTTAGTGACTGAGCTACGGGCTGGACGGTTCGGGATCGAATCCCGGCGGGGAAGAGATTTTCCGCTCGTCCAGACCAGCTCTGGGGCCCACCCAGCCTCCTGTAAAGTGAGTACCGGGTCTTTCCCGATGGTAAAGTGCGGCCGGGGTGTGCTGCTGACCACTCACCTCCTTCTAGTGCCGCTGTCATGGAAGAGTAGAGCTATACCTCTACCCACCCTCTTGGCCACACCGGGCCTGTAACGGGATCACTTTACCTTTACCTTTAGTTATGAGACGATTTGACTAGTCCCATACAATGTGAGAAGCTGCAAATTCCTTCCAATTATAAGCATGAGCCGTCACCGTACATTGCCTAGACGTCATACAGCACCGTGTAACTTGTTAACGACTCCAGCACTGTTGAATGTCGAACACTGAATTTTTATCCAAGACCGTTGTTTCTTACAGGCTCTCAGAAATGGCAGACCTGGTCATATCTGATTTGAAATATTTTTTAGTATTTCAGAAAGTGTTAGTCGGCCATAGGAACTAATTTTTTTTTAATGCATGTGTTTCTTTGAACTGCGACCTCCATTGCGCGTATTGCCCGTTTTTCGGGACACAGATGACAGAAAGCAGCGCATCGGTGAGATTACTATTACTTGGAAAAATCGAAGTAGACCTGTTCGGAAAGCACCCGTTATTAGCGACACTTTGTCACAGACAACACAAGGAATATCTCGGTAAAAAACGACGACTCTGAGAAAAGTAACCTGCAAATAACCGCCTGATCACTGTCACTGTACTCCAGTACGAGGCTCTGTAGCTACCTGATATGTCACTGGTGAAAGGTTTTTGTGCCAGCTTCTGGTAGACAAAAAGAAGCTTGGAAGACACGAAAATGCGATAGAATTCTGCGGATTATAATGTGAAGAAAATGGCAAGTTTGTAGCACGAATATACAGATGTGAGTTTATTTAGACAAGAAGGCAATATTTTATACTTTTCAATAATAATTTCAGCATTTTAAATTTAAACTTGTATAAAAAAATATACTGTACACATACATTGCCTTCAACAGTTAAAATTTAGTATCTTCTTCTTTTTCTTATCCTTCAATCTTTTGATTGGTTGGCAGCTTTCCCTCTGGATTTGTTGCAAGCCATTCTTTTCATTGCCGTATAACTGTCAGCTCCTGTGTTTCTGGCTACTTGTTTTGAGTACTGTAGTCGAGATCTTCCCACGGCCTTTTTTTCCGAATATTGCTCCTTCAAGAATGTTTACTACAAACTCTTTATGCCTTAACCATGAGTGGCGTCTATTTTTCAAAATTTTAAAAAATAATCTTTCTTCTTTCGCCCTCTGAAAACTTCATTATTCGTTATTCTATCTGTCCATTTTCATCATCCTCATCATGTTCCTGTAGGGTTAGGCGTGTTTCATGTTCCTTGATCCTCAAGATGAAGTTGGTCCCTCCATCTCTTCCTCGGTCGTCCTACGTTCCTTCGTCCTTTTGGTTTATATTGTAGTGCTTGTTTTGGTAGTCTGTTTGTGTCCATCCACTGTACATGTTGTAGCCACTTTTTCTGGTACTGTTTTATTTCCTTTACTACTGTTTTATTTCATTTACTATATTCTGTGCTCAGTCCATTTTATTTTTAAAATTCTTCCCCAGCACCATGTTTTAAATGCATTTATGATCTTCTCTTCATTTTTTCCTATGGTTCATGTTTCTGATCCATAAATTACAACACTCCAAATGCAACTTTTTATAAGTTTCTTTTCCATTTCCAAACTAAGGTTATTTGAAAATTTAGTATATATGTTTCGAAAATGCTGCTGAGCCTAGCTGCAACACAATAAAGGCGTAGAAGGGCCTAGGAATATAAGCTCCACTTAATCTAGGTAACAATACAAGACGTAAGAGAATGATTTGTGTAATTATAAGTTTCCCCTATTCCTCAATGTCACCGTCGGTTATATTATAACCAGAATTAGTTAATTTTTATTTACAATAAACACAGATTATGGTGGAAGATAAATTTTATTTTTAAGTGACCTGCACATCAACCTCGAGAAACTGTTGTAATGACATCCATAAGGGTTCTAATGGAAACTAGAGAAACAACAGAAAATAGAGGAGGGCAAACTTCATTTAGTCGATCGCAATGGAGGCGCAATCGAACGTGTGGGTCTGCGGCCGCTCGGCTGCTGGGACTGCGGTTTCGAATCCCACCGGGTGCATGGATGTCTGTCTATCGTGATTGTTATGTGGTGTCAGGTAATCTCCTCTGCGACGGGCCGAACACTCGTCCAGAGAAGCCCTACCGAGTGCGGCTCGTCTTAGTGTGATCTCGAAAAGTGAAAAATGAGTAGGCCTAAGCTCGCTAGGACAGTCAAATCGTGAAAAAAAAGTTAATTTTTTGGTGAAATGTGGCAGTCACGACGGGAGCAGCTAAGATATTTTCAGCAGAGGCTGTAGAGTCTTTCTAGTCGTAACAACGACCAGAATGGCTCTAGAACCCAATTATTATCCTTTTTTTTGGGAATAAAGACGGTGGGAATATGAAAACGACTACCATGGTCAGTCTAATTTATAGATTAACAAGACAGGCAACGCGCATATTACGTAACATTGAGGTGTCTTCGTACAATCATTCTTGCAGCGGAAAAGCAATAAATATTACATATTGTAAGTGTGTATTTGTGGCCTTAGTTATCCAGCATGCAATGCGCATGCGCCATATTGTCATCTGTGTCCTGTCGGGTTCAACAATATTTTTCCACACTATCTCGTAAGCAGGATAATTAAAACGAAAAGATTATTGAACATAAAATGCGCGTTTTGATTTTCTCTACAAATTTTGTCTGGAACATTTTTCATCATAAGAAGAAATGAGTGAGATATGATAATAAATGTATATTGGTCTTCATGTAAAGTACCCATTATTCCTGTCCAATTTTAATACAACTTGGATTTTCTCGGCAGATTTTCGAAAAATACTCATATATCAAATTTAAGGAAAATCTGTCATGTGGGAGCCGAGTTGTTCCATGCTGATGGACGGATAGACGGACAGACCTGACGAAAGTAATAGAGGATTTTCTCAATTTTGTGAACGCGCCTAAAAACTGACAGAACATAGTGAGCCTACAAATATTTGGTACATGATATGTTGAATGAGTGATAACATTTAATATTCTTTTTCCAATCTACCTGCAATTTCTTTATCAGGGACAACAAATTTTAGCTTCTTTTTTCCATGAATCTATGTACATTTTCTCATTTCTTTCTACCCTTTTCTTCTGGAGGGCCTCTCGCCTTACTCTTGGTATCCTCTCTTTTTTCTTTCAACAATTTTCCTCTCAAATGAACATTCCAGTATGAGGAAGGCAGTCAATGCTTGGGCTAAAGTTTCCGTTCGCCACCCCGGCCATTACCCCTCACCCCCTACAATCCCTTTTTCTTCCCTTATACGTTCCAAGAATAATTAAAGCGAACGAGTAAGGAATAATTAGACCATCAGGAAGACCCTTTGTTGTATTTTATATAAAAGACATCTTCCGAAATTTTAAAGTGAAGTGAGCGCATCTAACTTACCCAATACTGTCAAAGCCGTGGGTGTCCCGATCGGTGCGAGGGGGAATAACACCCGTCACCTCAATTATGAACCCAGTACATTATGTCCACGAACAATTTGGATCACACGTCTTTTCTAACTGTAATATTATTTTTGTAATAAATATCAATGGGTGAACGATACGGCACATCTCCCTTCTACCTACCGATTTTGAGCGTCGAATTCGAAATACCAGAAACTTGAGGGTTGTTTGACAGTACATCTTCCTCGTGAAATAATGTGGAAAGTCAACTTGATGCAACAAGGTAATTTTATTAATATATTCTTAGCTCGACATGTTTCGGGTACATACACCCATCATCAGGAGCATTAGATGTTGAGTTGTAGAATACTGTTTTCTGCACCGAGTTTTTGGATGAGTGGTGGTCTTGAGAGCCGCTGCGTGGGTCGTGTGTATGTACGGTGCGGATGGTGCCGAGCGAATCACGGTTTATCTGTATGTATCTCTCCGAAACTTTTCGTGGAATCAAAATGAAACGCCCACGACTTCGAACACACGGCACCATCCGCACCGTACACACGACCTACGCTGCGGCTCTCAAGACCACCACCTTTCCAAAAACTCAGTGCAGAAAACCATATGCTGCAACTCAACATCTAATGTTCCTGATGATGGGCATATGTACCCGAAACATGTCGAGCTAAGTATATGTAAATAAAATTACCTAGTTGCATCAAGTTGTAATTCCACTTTATTTCGAAGTACCAGAATTCTCTGGATTGGAAAATATGTTACTTTCAGAAGCCATGATACTTGCGTTAAATGGTATAACTGGTTCTGAAAACAAGGGCTGCATTAGTGAAGGCTGCAGTTGGATAGGCTTGAATGCCATCTTCCAGTTACAAAATACGATTATATATATGTTGGAGTCCAGTTGAAATATGATAGCACATGGCGACGCAGGAAGGGGAAGTGAAGGGAAACTGGAGAATGGAGTGGGTAACCAGTACTCTTCACACTACCTCAGAAGATGTTGTATCCAGCATTACTAGAGCTGATGCGCACACCTCGGCTGCCAGTAATCGGCCGAACTGACGCCCCTGCCGGTTTAAATGGACTCGTCCATTTCGTCGAAAGACGAAATCTGGTTTCTGCGCATGTGTCATCACATTTCAAACGCAGTCTATCTTATTGTCACACTTGGTTGACGGTGGACTGCCGTTATTTCTCATACTGTCACAGTAATTACGAGTGTAGTTAAGAATGCAATTTGAATGAAGTCATCCCGTTGTGCCAGCAAATAGCTTCGCTCACACCACGTGCTTTATATTGCATACAATAGCATTGTAGATAAGTTACCTAATAATATTATACGGTGTGAGACATATGGGATCCCAAATGCACAAAACAAAACCTGTAAAATGTTAAACGGTTCTTAGATCAGCCTGTCACAAGTCGAAACTTGTCGCAGTAATGTTATACTTTAAATGTTAGTTGTGTTGACGGAAACATATTGTAATAAGAATGCAATGTTTTCTTCTGTCACAAAACATCGCGGATGATTCTTTTAAGTTCTCACAGCCTTGTTGCTTGTAACACAAGTCTTTCAGTGCAACGCTTTGTTGTCGGTCAATAAGTTTCAGTCGTTCTGAAAGACAGTGTAAGCTTTATCTGCAGGGTCAAGTAGTCTTAAAATAATTCTACTTGGCCACGTGTACGTTACCACTGAGTAGTTAATAACAAGTCAAAAAAAGCGGTGGATGTCTTAAGTCAAACTTTCGTTTGAGAATAAATTCTGGCACAGAATTAATAGAACAAAATTTTAAGTAAGAACTTTTTTCAAGCATTGATACAAATGTCGCAAGAAATAGGTCAGAAATTCCCCCCTGTATTCACGATGTTCTACTTAAGAAATTTTACTTTCGAGATCAGGTGTCATGAACGATAATTTCGTAAACTTACTTAGCCTACATAAGCATATTTATGTAGTAATAAGACATAAATTTATCACTGCTCATGTCTTATGGTTATTTTTTATCATTACAGCACTCGGGGCAATAAACTCCATGCCGGTCAGAAAGCGTCATGACATGTCTGAGAACAGGTTTCATAATCTGGTATTACCATTACATACGCCTAGTTAGTGTCCCTCGGTTTGTCGTTTTATCTGTATGTATCTCTCCGAAATTTTCCATGGAACCAAAATGAAAAGCCTACGAATTCGAAAACATTTTTTACGTATAAAGTATAAAAGATTGCAGCATACATACTTTGTTTGTTTCAACGTATAGGACAGGGAGGCAGGAAGGTGGAAATGAGTGAGTGTTTGACGGAAAATGAACGGAATAAAAAGGAATAAGGAGATGCGGGGAAGGAGATAAATGTAAGAAAGGGATGAAGAGAAGACGAAGCCGAGGAAGATAAAACAGACACGATATGATAGTTTCTTTGAGAGAGTATGGTTGTACTAACTACATTGTATATATATATATATATATATGACAGAGTGAGAATGTATAATTAAAATAAGTTTTTCAGTGAACGACGTCATTATACAAAATATTGGTATGTCTCCCTGGCTAGTGTTATGTTCAGATTTAAAACCAGTAATTTCTGATAAAAACAAACTATAAAGAATAAAACACAGACAAGTGTGGGGCATCGAAATAGAGAGAAATAGCGGCAGCGCAGTAAATAATGGATGGAAACAGATTTATTAATTAAGACAAATAAGGAGCAGAAGATCCAAGACGAATTTAAGAAAACAACTCTAATATTTCATGAGGTTTCTAGAACACACACAACGACGCACCACAGTCCGTAGGAATCCTCTGGACGCGTGATCAGCTCGTCGCAGAGACTTAAACGTGACAACACATGCCACTCAAAATAGACAAACATCCATGCCCGGCGGGATTCAGACCCACAGTTCCGACAAAAGAACTGCGGCAGACACATGGCTTAGATTGCAGGACCACTGGAATCGGCCAGATTAATTATAATATATCCTTAATAATCAATAGTGTATCACATGTTATCATGTGTATCGTGCTATCGATCACGTATGATTTAAACTGTAAGTTATTCTGTCAATACTGAAAGAATATTATATAAATCAGCATTTTTTTTTTTTAAAATTTAGACTTGGGACTCCTGTCTATGCCTTAAATTAGGTCGAAAAGCCTATGATTTATCATATGTCAACAATATGATAAATCCAAGGATAAGAAATTTTGGATACCAGGTCGTCTAGTCGACTGAAGTTTGTATGATGGTTCCTAATACCGCTCTATGAAACGTCTTCACATCACATCGTACCGCCTAGAATTTTGAGGCGGCTCCAACATTTTTTGGAAAACTTGTCCACCTCTGTGTTAAGGGATAATTTATTACTAAGTTCATTTAGAGACACTCTCATAAATACACTACGTACAAAAGTAAAGCAAATCCTGTACAGTCCTATGAAAAGCTTAGAGAGTTCCAGCAGTTCATGGCTCACAGATTTCGAGAGAGTCGGCAAATGGAAATGATTAGGTTGTCAGCCCTACGCACCGGCCGCCTTTATCCTACAGGAAATATTCCTGGTAGTCATTTGTGTTAGAGACTGAGTCGACCCCAGGGCCATTGTGAGGCAGGAAGGATTATGTCAATACAAAATTCCACTGAAACCACCGGGAATTGAACTTGCCCCCACGCTGTATGTAACATAAATAATTTTTCTTTTTTGAATACGATACACTATGCGAAGTACAACAGAGCTGGGTTCATTTCTAAATTAACCATTCAAGAAACAGATAATATGTAAAGTCATAATGCACTTAAACTTTATGTAGGAACTGTGAGTCAAATTAAAATAAATCAATAGACCTACTGTAAAATATGCGGACGAAACTAACAACTTCTTTCATGCTTTGACGTCTGCGTTTCTGTGTAAGAGATTATTATCTAATTAATTTCTAAAAGACATTTGTGTGTAATAATACAGTGCTTCTTTCATTTCTTTGTGATTCGCATCTTCATCTTTTTACGAATCTCTTTCTTCACTTCATTATTATTTTTTTTCCCCATTTTGCTGGAACCCCCTCCTCCACAACTTTTCCTCCAACCCCAACGTCTCGACTCTTTCCCCTGAGAGCTTATTGGTAATTTCACAAGCGGCAACCGACGACCATTGCTACTTGCTCTCATAGAAAGAAAGAATCCCAACAGAATGCAACATTATAAACCTCTTTACTGGTCCGAAGAAAAGCTTGGAATATAAAAGTGACACATAGAACATACATGAATTCAGTAATCACTAGTAAAGTTACATCGTCTGAATTTCTAAAATAAACTTCTCTCATAGTTCAGGTCTTTTGAGATATCATGCCAGGTTGTATGGCAGTTAGGCACCAAAGCCGTGGTAGAGAATGGTGCTTATGTTACAAGACAGAAAGCCAAAAATTTATTTAAGATTTTTCCTCATTGCTTCTCCCTTAATCTACTCTTATGACGAACGGGCCCGTCCCTCCTAAACCATGTTAAAACTACCTCTATGCCAAACCGTACGACGTCACATCCCAGAAGACTGTAGTACTAGCAGGCATTGCCGAAAGAAATTTAAAGTTCCAAAATAGGGTTTGGAAGACAGCGGTTCAGCGTTCGTTGGGGTCAAGAATTTAAATTTCACAGTCTGGTGTCAATTCTGATACATGAAGAAAAATTCATTAACGTCAGGTCCAAATAACTGTGGAAGATTGGGCGCTCCTTGAATAGTTCACGGTCACTTAGTTGGGTAAAAGGAATTTTGTTGGTTTCTAGCTGTGACCATACAAACTTCAACTGACATTTTTCCAGAACAAATTTAACCCACTCTAAACATACAAAACCTCCTCTCAAATTTTTCTCCCCTTTTGTACCAAAGAGTGGAATAAAATTTCAGGCTTGTTTTCCTTCCAAGTTCTGTATTTGTTTCTCACATTCAACTTAAGCACCTAATATGTCTGCTATCGGTCTCAGGTTTCTTGGCTGAATCGCCCAAAAATCGGTTGTTAGGAGGAGTGTGCACTAGCCAGTACTGAAGTGTTGGTGATTCTTATATTGCAGAAATCAGTAGAAAGATTCAGGGATGCGACTTCACTAAGGAAAAGAAAACACGAAATTCATGCTGCTTAACGATATTTAACCAAGCAATGAAAAGAGGGAACAAAAAACACAAAAAATAACTAACTTGCTTAATTAAGAAATGAATAAATGAATTATTTGCCGAAAGACAGGCTGAATAAATAACAACCAGATTGACTGACTAACAAAGTTATTGACTAACGACTAACTAACTGACTAAGTTACTGACTAAAAGGCTAAGTAACTAACGGATTAATAAATGTGCCACTTTTTTGCCTGATTCAACTACAAATTCTACGTTTTCACATGAAGCAAAATGTATACTTCAGATACAATTCCAACAAAGTGAAATTATTTCAGATAAAGACTAAAGCCGCTAATAAAAATAGTGCCAATTTCAAGTATATTTTCATCATAAAGCTCCTAATTTTTTAAGTAACATGAGTCCAATGCTAAAATTGCATATCGTGGATATGTACCTAATATATATAGTTTTATATTTATTATAAAATGTAAATTGTTAATAATATTTGATATTCCGAACTTGTTCCAAGCATGCCAAAATCTCTTTCTGTCCATTACGATGGTTTGAGGAATATGTAAAAACAAACTCAAAAAATATTTATGTGCTTGCAGAGAAGCTACATTTTCCACCCTGATTTTACGCAGAAACTCTGCTCTACTTGTTAAATCATACCGATCCGTTGACCCCTCAGTCTTCTGCTGACACTTGGAGTTGCATTGTTACCGCACTGGACGCACAAGAATATTGTCCCCTGACAATAAGACTTCCTTTGAAAACACACTGGTGTGTTTGAGTGACTGAGTGAGACACAACACGATTCGAAGTAATACGATGTTATCGAATAGAATAGTCAGTATCGATTGCTATATTATCGAACACTGTCAATAGTTGCTGTATTTCGGCAGAGTGGCATTTGTTTATTACGTCGGATCTTCATATTACTCGCACGAGCCTAGCAGAATTAGGGTTTTAGTAGTAGTAGTAGTAGTAGTAGTAGTAGTAGTAGTAGTAGTAGTAGTAGTAATAGTAATAGTAGATAAAAACTTAAAAACACGGTGTTGAGGAGATTATTTGGACCTAGGAGGGACGAGGTAACGGGGGAATGGAGGAGATTGCATAAGGAGGAGCTAAATGATTTGTACACCTCACCCAATATTGTGCGGGTGATAAAATCGAGAAGAATGAGATGGGTTGGGCATGTGGCGTGTATGGGTGAGGAGAGGGGAGTGTATAGGGTCTTGGTGGGGAAATCTGAGGGACAGAGACCACTGGGGAGACCTAGGCATAGATGGGGTGGATAATATTAAGATGGATTTCCAGGAGGTGGGATGTGGGTGTATGGACTGGATTGGGCTGGTCCAGGATAGAGACAGGTGGCGGACGCTTGTGAGTGCGGTAATGAATCTTCGGGTTCCGTGAAATGCGGGGAATTTCTTGACTAGCTGCAAACCAGTTAGTTGCTCAAGAAGGACTCTGCACCA
>Ga0136643_10011286_pt1 | contig 13252 bp, 8 predicted proteins | sample TergutLab28metaG_FD_96883 | JGI IMG/M metagenome (GOLD analysis project Ga0136643, IMG submission 96883) | Labiotermes labralis P1 segment gut microbial communities from Petit-Saut dam, French Guiana - Lab288 P1 (version 3) (version 3) | ecosystem: Host-associated > Arthropoda: Insects >...
ATATACCATGTTTAAAATATTCAGTACCTATATTTGTTGAATAAATATATAAAATGCAACTTTAGAGGTTAGCGGTGCGGTACGACCACTATAGTTGACATTAGGCGTCAAAAGGTTAAATAATTAAAAACGCTCCGACATGTTTCGGTCCTAGGACCATCATCAGGGAGCCATATCGTCCTTGCTGCCACAATATCCAACTGGTACAGCGAAATTAATGTGACTTTTTATAGTGTGACTTTAGCAAGGACGATATGGCTCCCTGATGATGGTCCTAGGACCGAAACATGTCGGAGCGTTTTTAATTATTTAATGTTTTAATGTGTAAATTTTATAAATTTTATGTATGTGCAGTAGTTGGTATAATAATTGAGTAACTCAACAACATGCACGGTGTAACAACGAAAATAAAAAATCTTTGTACTAAATTGAGGTGAATGGCCGGTTCTTATTGGTTATTTCTCTTTTTTAGTTTTAATCGTCGCCACTGCTCTTTAAACAACACGTCACAAGCGATCATCGGGAGGTCTAAGATAGCCCAACTTACGCTTTAAATGTACACCGAATGTACCCTGACGATGAGGGCAGCAACAGGCGTAGGGAAACGTGCACCACAACACACGGCGTCACAATAAAAAAACATGCAAATCCTCATCGATCAGGAAATGGTAACTACATTTATTTTTTTTTTTTACCAAGAGAATGGCGCTATTTTGAAACAACCTCGCCACAAAGACACTCGAAAGAAAAATTCTGTGCTTAAAAATTATTATATACGAAAAAGACCGGAAAAGTTCGCGGTGACTCAGCACAGTTCAGTGTTGCAAAAAGAGTGTAAGAATAACATAACTGATAATTGCTTCAGGCACATATTCTGAGCGGTGGGCCCGGTAGCTCAGTCGGTATAGCGACTGACTACGGGCTGGACGGTCCGGGATCGAATCCCGGTGGGGAGGAGATTTTCCGCCGTCCAGACCGGCCCTGGGGCCCACCCAGCCTCCTGTAAATTGGGTACCGGGTCTTTCCCGGGAGCAGAAGTGGCCGGGGCCATCTATTGCCGAGGTCCTAGAAAGAGTACAGCTATAACTCTCTACTCACTCTAAGGGCCTTCGTGCCCTATAAAAAGGGTGGAACCTAACTACATAGTCAGACCACTGTATCCGCACATGCAATATACTATATCGAGTGCGCTCCATCGAACTTATTCGCGTGCAGCTGCAGGCACACTAAGTGTAAATGATAAAAGTGTACAGGGACCCAGAAATTTTGTGTTTTTACAGCGTTGCTGATGAACAGCGCACTCTTTGCGACATGACGCCGCGCTGATTTGCAATGTTACAGACGTTTCAAAGATAATTGCTGCCCTCATCTTCAGTCTAGTGGAAGACTTTTAGACTACCTGAAGAAGGCGGCAGCTAAATTCTTCGAAACGCAGGTAAAAATTAAAAAATCATAACTGTGTCATATTGCAAATACAAACCTATATCCATTAGCATACAACATATAAAGACTTTAAAGAACACGAATGTTAATAATTTCTCTACTTTCTCAGAAAGGAGAGAAAATTGAACATTTATAATGCATTGATTAAAAGAAGTTTATTGTATGGTTCCGAAACATGAAGACTCACAGAAAATAATAAAAGACGGGTCGAAGCTACAGAGATGGATACCCTGAGGAGATCCTCTAGAATATCAAGAAAAGAAAGAATTAGAAATGTAACTATAAGGCAACAAATTGGATTAGAGTAACCAATTATAAAAGAAGTAGAACAGAACCAACTTACATGGTACGGCCATGTTCAAAGAATGGCAGAAGGAAGATTACCCAAAACAGCATTGAAGTGGATGCCGAAACAAAAGAGAGCACGACGAAGACCGAAATAAAACTGGATAGAAGATATAAGGTAGGCCATGAACGAAAGAAACCTAAATGAAGGCCAGTGGGAAGATAGGAAGCAGTGGATTCTAGGTGTCGGACAACGTAGAACGACGTTTTGAAACCGACATACATACATACTTACACTTGTTATTGGTGTAGTTTGCCTGGTATGATGGTTAAATGGCTTGTTTGACGTCATTTCCTTCCAGACTGGCCATTACACCAGATCTTATTCATGGATCTCTTATGTGACCGGTTATAAAGCAAAGGTTAAACTGAGCACAAGGCGGGTAGCCCCTGTCAAGTTTCACTAACCCCGCTGTTAATTACGACATGCTATTTACGTCGAAGGGCCGCGCCCGTATAAATCGAATCGCCAGTGTTAATTGCTTTTCACGCAAGCGCCTCATAACGTCATTACACTATTGCATTCACACTCTACCACAATCAAGTAATGCACTCTCACTTCCTATTCAGGTCATCCTGGGATCGATTCTCGGAGTGTAGGGGAGCTATTTCGGACTGAGATTTTCTTCTGCCTCTTCCAAAAGATGATGGAATAGTACCTGAAAGTAAGTCACTGCTACTTCACTTCTCATCATTTCACTTCATCGACATAACTGTTCTTTAATTCTACTATTAATATCCACGCAGCTTAGTTAACGCCATTCTGCTAAGTTTTAAGTAGATTTGAACATGGCAGTGATTTTTGTCCTCAGCATGTCCCGAGCAACTGATCCGATTTTTATTCATTAGTTCAAAACACGGTTTTTGAGTAGAGAATAAAGAAATAAATTTTTCGTAGTTTCCTGGGTCCCTCGTTTCGAATCCTGGAACATTCCCTCTCAATATCCAACCTATGCTCGTTTCGGACTCAGTCCACTTGGGTTTGTAGACACAAAAAACATTTTATAGCCCACATTAGCAATAATTTTCCTCTATTGGACCCAGGGGTGGGGCCTAACTGAAATAACTTGCATGAATAAGGAAATGCAGCAAATTACGAGCAGTAAGTTCAGCACTGAAGAGGCCAAGGCCCATCCAGGGCCGTAGACCCGATGATGGTGATGTTGAAGTTCAACACTAGAATCCATTATATTGTATCATGTCGATATATACATGTTTATATTTTATCATCAGGATATAATTAAAGATAACGAATGTCTGACGACATGTTTCGGCGTGTTTCGATCATCAGGGGAAACAATATAAAAAAATTAGGGTATTGCTTTGACGAAAGAGATAAAAATGCAGCATGTCTTCCGTAGCATGTAGTAACATACCATTAAAAAATTCACAAGACTTAAATAATTTTGATGTATTTATTATTCCCTTTTCTTTTATTATATTACTTAACTATATTTCATAATTAGGTGAATAATTTTTTACACTTTTACCAGTTAAGTTACACAATTGTGTGAGACCCATAAATTTTCAATCTTTTTATATAAATATTTCTTTACATTATTCCGTTGTGAATACTGATTTTTTCAGAGCAGTGCCTTCCATAATGTCCACATCCGTTCAAGAACATGTCTGAGAATACCTTTCAAAACAGATGTTTACTGAGAAAATATTTATTATACAATACGTGTGGAATGTAGTGAAACATAAGCCAGGCAGGCAGATCATTTGATGCTAGGTTTAAAGCGCTTTCGAATGGGCTCAGAATAATGACAATGATGATGATGATGATGATAATAATAATTAATAATAATAACACAATTCTTAAAGTGCTGGGTTACATCGCTTTGATCTCTAGTTGAGGCCTGGACTTACCAGAAGACCGCCACTTATTAACTTATAGACGAGAATAAATTTAATATTTAAAGTCAATAATAATATTAACAAGAATGATGATAGTGTTATGCATATTCTGAACAACGAATAACAGCTATGGTACGCCGGATGTGTCTGCCGCCAGAAAGGAAATATTATGAATCGTGATTGTCCATAATTTTATCTGATATTAAAATACAAACCAAAATACATTACGGGCAATTTTACATGGCCTATTTTGAAGAAACTGAGTTCCAATTCCTGACAATACAATGACATTTTGCAACACGTACACTATTTTTTCGACACAGTTCTGTATAAGAATAGCCACTGAACATACACGGAGTATTTTCCATCTCCTGCTCACAAAAATTAATATCCATTTATTTAAAATGTCGATTCTTTGGTAGCCTTGTGTTGTTACCAGTTGCTGTTCTTGTTTTTAGATACAAAGAATAACGGAGAAAACTTTCACCCTACTTTTTCCATTTTGTGGAATGAGGGAAACAATTATGAAAGCATCTTTCATGACAGAATTTTGTATCCATACACTCGAAGTGTAAAGAAACACAAATATTTATCCGGCTTGTAGTCCCTACGCACGGGACACATTCAGCGATTTTGTTTAAAATTTGGGTGATTTATTGACTATCGCTTAATAAGGTCCATCTCGTCCAGCTCAATGTCGTCTCTCTCTCCCATACGACTAATCCAGACTAGATGTTCTAAACCTGCAAACTGTATTTCACAATGTGCGTATAACGTAACAGTGTGACGCCTTCATTCCATTGTTGCAATGGAAACGCAAAAATACCTTCTGTGTGTATTGTTGAGCCACATGTCACTGTCAACATTATAAACGATACACAACATCGCCCCATAATAGACACGCCAACACACACCATATGGACTAAATCCTTTCGGATCATACATGAAGTATTAAATGTTTGGATGCACAGTTAGCATTTAATTACATAAAACCTTGGACTCTGACCTAAATCTTCATCTTACGCAAATATTGAAGTCAACAGTTACATAATTTTACACTTCTTATATTTGATTATTGTAATACCAAGACCGATGTGTTGGTACTGACATATATTTGTATTCTGGATTGCCTGCAGACGGCGTCCTGGAGCTAAAGCATGCAGGAATTTCATGTCATTTATGGTTTTGGTAATTTTATGTGCATTTGTTGGTTATTGTAATTATCCGTAAGAATAAAGCACGGAGCGTACAATGCCAAATCATAAACACATGGAGTTTTGTACGGAATTGCTTTTATGGCGAACTTATATCGCCGGCAACAGTAAAATATATTCAAGTCTTTGTGTAAAAAATACCCGACATTTGTGTATGATTATTACAAAATATTGGGCTTCTCGAAATATTTTCATTATGCTTTCGAACATTATATTGCAAAAAAAAATCCGTCCAGTAGGATCCGCTCTGAGATATGCCAACAGACGGAGAGACGGACGCACATGAAGAAGCCTGTTTAGGTGCTGTTCGCGACTACGCGAAAGCTCCTGTAACTATTTATCATTTCCTTCGCATCAAGACCGAAGAACGATTCTTTTATTACGATCACAAGCTTTTTGAAATTACTCGCACTGTACGTCGAGGCATTCGCTATGCTGCAGAATTGCTACAGCTAGCCAGAACACAGACTTGACCTCATCTCGGATTCGATCATGATGATAGTTCAGCGTCTGCCAGCTCTCGTATATGACCCTTTGTAATCCATTAATAACAATTTATTATGTGGGAATTCTAGGCGAAAAAGATATCTGTAGACGAGTTCGGATATTTCAATTCTTTGAAAACATTCCGAGCTCCATATCAACATTTTTCATGTCGAAGGGTAGGAATAGAGAAGTTCTGGCATGCATACAGCAATTTGTTTCTCCCTCCATTCATACCAAGTGGTCAGTTACCGTCCAAGGCAGAGTACAATGTTTTTATTTAATTTAGCACTTACCGTTCTGTCGACCGTCTAACAGAAAACACGTCGGTGGCTATCTACGTGAAAGTTTCTGCTCCACACACCCAAAACTCCTATCCACACCCATTACATACAGCCGTTTCCTCTCACAATACAGGAATAACTCTCTTTATCGCAAAAATACCGAAATAGTTTATGTCATGTCAGTTTTGAGTGAACAAATGACGTTGCGTATACAGATTCTTTCTTTGCTAAGCTGGGTGGCCCATTTGTGATCGTTTTTAAAACACAGACATCAGCAACACAGTCTTTTGAAGTGATGTGTACAAAATTTTGCACTGGCTGCAAGAGAGATCGGACAGTTTGATGGCAAGAACTCAACCGCCCGCCGTCAGACATATTTGATATTTTAGCGGACACTGCTCTTCGCATTTTAATTCAGTTTCCAGCTCGCACTGTTTGCACCAGTTGATCTGCACTCGTGCCAGTCAAACGGTGGCCTATTATTCGCAAAGGGGTTCGAACTGGAAAAAATACAACGCAATAAATAACGTGGTACTGGTTTTAAAATGTCTGTTTGTAACACGATCGTTTGCACATTATTTCTGGAATTACAAAGTAAGACAAATTCGATTGGACGCTAGCTCAAAACTTCTCCCTGCGTCTTGCTGTCATTGTAAAGTTTTTACCTGCGTTCTAACGCCACTGAAGTTATGTTAGACCGGTGTCTCCATGTCTGCAAGACCAAATCCAGCTGTTTCCAATAAGGGTTTGTCCCACTCGTCACAGACGTAACTGCCTCCATCGTGGTGAGGGGTTGAGGGGGAAGACATAAGGATGGGACTACCACTGCCTGGGCTGGCAGGTGCCGAGCTGCAGACCGTGGTGAAAAACGCTGGCACACTATTGTTCTTGGAATTAATGCTCGAGGGAAGTACCTTGATGCAGGGACAGGATGAACTGCACCACTCGGTGTCCAGAGCACGCGATGAAGCCTTCTTGCAGGGACTATTGTCAGCGATGGCTTCCAAGAGTGGGTCCCACTGGTAACGACGTAGTTCCAACAAGTTGCCGCTGGCAAACCGAAGTCTTTTGGGCGATTCTAGGCTGGAGCAACGGGCGAGGGGTGCAACACCAGAGGGCTTGCTCTTAAGCGAGCTCCGAGTCCCCACCCCACAAGGGTAGCCATTGCTGTCGGGGAGAGTCTGATGCTTCCGACCGACTCTAGCTCGCTCCGCGGCGCGACGTGTACGATGTAGGGGATTCTCACCCAGCAGCCAGTATGTGCGCTGTTCACCCTTGCCTTTCATACGGATGAGGCCGCGCTCAGCTAGCGTGTAGCCTCCTACTTGATCTAGCAGCGCTTTGCACTCCGAGCTGCAGTGGATCTTCAGCGCTGCACAAACGTAAACAAGCTGCATGTTATGCCGTCCGGGGAGAGATGCCACACTTTTCGGAAAATGTCAATATTGTTATGTAACCGAGTAAAAAAGAAAAAGACTGTGATCAGTGTATCTGGAATTTAGATGTAGAAGAAATATGAGAAAAATGAAACAAATACCAGAAATTTTAATTTTATACAAGACAGGCAGTGCGCCTATAGCGTAACATTGAGGTGCCTTTCGTGCGACCGTTGTTGCAGTAGAAAACCAGTATGTATTACATATTGTGAGTGTGTGTTTTTAGCCTAAGGAATCCAGCATGTAATGTGCATGGGCCATATTGTCTTCTGTGGCCTGCCCGGGTCTACAATATTTTTTCACATTATCTTACACAAGACACGATTTTCGAAAAAAAAAAGTTATTGAGCATAAAATGTGTTTCTTAATTTTCTCTACAACGTTTATCTGAAACATTTCTCATTCTAAGAAAGTGTGAGCAAGATATGATGAAAAATGTACATTGGTCTTCATGTAAAGTACATATTTATTTTGTCAGATTTCAATGAAACTTGACTTTTCTCGACAGATTTTCGAATAATATTCAAATATCAAATATCACGAGAATCCGTCCAGTGGAACCCGAGACTTTCCACGCGGACGGACAGACATAACGAAGCTAATAGTCGCTTTTCGCAATTTTTCGAACGCGCCTAAAATGGTCTCTTTGTGAGACTCAAACAATCACGAGAGAACAATTCATTTTGCACACGTTTCTTCAAATTACTCATTAAATAGTAGGATGCAGGCACAAATTTCTCCTACTGTCAGAAGTTCGAAATACAGAAAACGTGGAGCATCTCGTGCCGAGCAACTCTCCTGGAAATGCGTAATTTCGTGGCATCTCTTCACAGGGCTCAAAAAATAAAAAAGTTTATGTATTAGTCTAAAGTACACTATAGACATTAACAAAACATAACTACCATGTCTCTCTTCAGATCTGTACAAACGGATATTTTGAGTGTCGTGTTAGCTCTTCCTTTAAAATTCTATAGTAGCCATAACAATCTTCGAGGAAGGAACACCACACTGCCCTTCACGGCATACAGATATTCAATATTCCCGAAACCTACTCAAATTTACTGCCAAGTAACTCAACTAATCGTCAAAAACCCATGAAATTCACAAACACGTCTGACGAAAACATTGGCACGGGCAGTACGAATTTCGTACGGATTGACGAAAACTGCCCACAGTTACCTGGCTGTTTGCAAAATTGAGATTCTCAATCAACCACGCACGACCAGCAGTTTTCTTCATGTAACTAATTCGACACCAGGATGAGGGGGCAACGTCCTTCTAGCGTCAGAAGTTTGAAATTCAGAAAGCGTGGCGTCATCTTCCCCGACTTGGCCACTCTCCCGGAATGACTGTAGAGTTGTCAAAGATTCAAAGGAGCCAGATGCCTCCACATTCAGGGTGACCCACTATGACAACTAGATTACACGGAACGGCGTCTTATCTTAGAAGAATGGAAGCTCAGAAACTGGGAAGCCCGAAGAAAAACACTCAGAAAACCCTTATAGAAATACAAGAAAGGGCTAGGACAGCTCATTCGGTATAGCGACTATCTACAGGCTGGACGGTCTGAGGATCGAAAACCGGTGGGAGCGAGATATTCCACACCCATCCATACCGGCTCTGAGGCCCACCCAGCCTCCTATACAATGGGTACCGATCTTTCCCGGGGGTAAAGCAGCAGAGACGTGGCTTTGACTACCCACCCCCATCTGGCGTCGAGGTTAAAGAAAGAGTAGAGCTATACCTCTAGTCCCCCTCTGGGCCTTCGTGGCCTGTTGTAGGATAAGTTTTACCTTAATTTAAGAGAAACACAGACATATGACTTTACGTAACAGATTTATCAGAATATGTGCAAGGCTAAACCAATATGGACCAAAATTAAATTTGCTCACAAATATTCCGTATCCTCGCAGAAATTCAGCATGCGGGCGGAATAGTTACAAAATTGCATATGGCCTCCATACTTCACATTAATTCCATAAATAACGAAGCTACATGTCTACGCAGGAGTGTAGCCGCTTAGCTGACCAGAGCTGAGCATACTGACTGCGATACTCACGTACGCCAGTGGACTCCATGCGACTGGCAGTGTTCACTGTGTCGCCAAACAAACAGTAACGTGGCATTTTGAGGCCCACAACGCCTGCGCACACGGGACCTGCACACACAATGTTTTTCGTCATCTATACACAGTGAGTTGAAAAGATCTTCCTGTAACTGCACTGGAAACATTTATGTTTAAAATTACTACTTTCAAATAGGCATAACACATTCCCAGAAAATTAAGCTCAAAGAGGTGTAAAGCCTTGTATGTCAATTTACCAATACCAGCACCTGACGCTTTCACTTGTTACGATGACTGTGGTGACGTATTTAAAAAAAAAACTTCCAGAAATTCAATACGCCATATGTACTAGGTGAGTAACTTAGAATGTATTGAAAAACAAATAAATTAGTAAAGAACAAATAATATCCCGCGTGACACGACATACGCATGTCCAAAAGTAATCAACGGTTGTATTTGCAGACAGAGGTGTTTGCAAGCTTGCAGCATCGCTGCCTCTCCTGCTGCTACTGACATTGTGAAGCCCGCTTTAAACGGAACCTACACAAAAAACGGAACACTTTTACAGTACCGAGCATCAAAATTTCAAGTACCAATATGAAACGGAACCGCCATGCAACCGGGAAAAATTTCGGTCCCTTGACTTTCCGTTGTAAGCAGGTTTCACTGTAATGATGTCGTTTTTTATTTCTATAACTAATTTTTCCACCCTACTCGCTTTGGTGAATTCCCACGAAAGCAGTAAGACGTATATTCTCCACATGCCTCTCCAGCCGTTGCAGCAGGGGTTCACAACCTATGGGTCACGACCAAATTGTGGGTGGGCGTGCACATTAGGAAGGGTAGCCAATAAAACCTTTCAAAAATTAAAATTCCTCCCAAAGTGTATTCTAGCGCTTGGAGTAATGTGTTACATGTGCTAAATCTACAGATGATGTTAGTGACAGTAAATACCAAACGTACACACTCCAGGGCTAACAGATAAGGAAGAATTTCTGTTTTGTCATTCAGTGACTAACAATACAAGAGAGCAAGTTGATGTTTTTTGAGCAGGTTGAACGAGAAACGTCTAACCTAGACTCAGCGTTTCATTCACTGAGCAGATGGGGCATCAACAGCTTTTGGATGACGCTAAATCCTGCTGTATATTGCTAGGAGGTAATATTCCGATATACATACAGCGCACCTCGTACTTATACCATGGCGGTACTTATTTACCAAATATATACGAGTCACCTAATTATAGGCGCTAAAAGGGTGAAGTGAAGCTGTTTCCTTACGAGGACACAAAAAGGTTAGCGAAACGGCATAAAATTTAATCACCACGGCGACATGGCGCCCGGGTTTGTGCACCGCTGATTTATGGGCCCATTACTTTAGGAAGTGTGGGCATATGTTGTATATAACTGGTAAACATGCTAAGGAAGTCAGTAGGTTACCGGAATGTACGCCGTATATATCTGGTATATACATGTGGGCGTTAAGTAGCTTACCGGAATGAATGCCGACGCGAAGCAATAGGCTGTCGGTTGGACGGTGACGGATACGGAATCTCTTCACAGCTTCCAGTAAGTGCAGGGACATGGAAGCGATTTCCCCTGCGTGCTGTATGCCGTTGCGGACTGGCAACCCGCTCACCTGTACAGAACAACAAAACCTACTCAGACTTCTGATGTGTGGTCGTAGCCTTTCTTAAAACGCGGCAACCAAAATCGTGCCCCAAGTGACACAAACTTCCCTGACTATTGCATCGCACTCACATCGGTTATCCAGGCCCGAAATGTTCCAAACAATCGGGTTAGTCTTCTGGTTTCTACACCATATGTAAGCTATCACGTTTCGGGAAAGACTGAAATAAGCTGATTAATATCCGTACTGTGTACTGGTTGTGTCATGGTTCTTGTTTTAAACGCAAGCCATAAATTTATTTATTTATTTATTTATTGACACTGTTACTAGTTCGGATTATAAAACGTAAATTCGAAAAATTATTACAAATTTTATTATAAAGAACGTGTCAGAAGGTTATCACTGCCTATTTTGAGGATTCATTCCAGAATCTTCTTGGAAGAACGGACAGCAACCTCTATAAAATTCGGAACAACCCATCTCCGGACCGAGATTTGAACATGCGACCTCCTAAATAAGAAATAGGAGAGTTTTACTGCGTAAAAACACCTTGATTTCTAAATTACGCAGAACACAGTAGCGATGACTTGGAATGGTCAATTGAAAGTAAACTGTAAGGAAGCTGTCGTGGCCTATTTTAAAATTCTGTATATTTATTTTCTCGTATGGGCTGAGGGATACAATGTACAAAGTTATCACCATAGTCCGTGGACTATAAATTGCAGTGACCTCTCACATAGGAAGCCAATTACTGTGTTAACAACATCCTGCTGCCGCAACCGAACATGAGCGGATTAATTTTGATACACTTATCTTTATTACCACCTAAAAATTTCTCCTTTTAATATTATTCTCCTACGGGCGCCTCTTTCCTTCAGTCGCCTATCACCAATTTTATATACAGTGACCTCACTCCTCACCGTGTCTTTTTTTTTATTTTTCTGTTATATTCTACGCCAAATACTTTCAAGTACTCAAGTACTCAAACACTTTATTACCCAACTAATCCGTAACACCGACCTTTTCCATGTCAACGGACACGATAGAATCATTCTTGTAATTTTTAGCCAAGCGCTGTACAAGGCTTCCTGATGATGGATCCTCTGTGATCCGAAACATGTTGGAGCACTTTTAAATATTTTATAATTTTAATTTTATCTACATATTATATATCGTGCATGAGTTGGATAATAAAGTGTTTAATTATCATTGATGCACGGTGCAAAAATGAATACTCAATATTTATCTTAGTAATTAACCAACTTGATGCACAAAATTACTAAGATAGATATACTGAGATGCACGGTCAGAAAAACAAAAAAATGAAGATTCAATATTTATCTTAGTAATTAACCAACTTAATGCACAAAATTACTAAGATAGATATACTGAGATGCACGGTCAGAAAAACATAAAAAAATGAAGATTCAATATTTATCTTAGTAATTAACCAACTTAATGCACAAAATTACTAAGATAGATATACTGAGATGCACGGTCAGAAAAACATAAAAAATTGAAGACTCAAGTACTCAATTCGGTATAATTTTCTCAACCACCCTCATTCGACTTCTTCAATCATGACTGTCGGATCCAGTTTTCCATCAAATGCGTTCAAGACAACTTTTTATTTTTGCGAATAAATGTCCCAGCGACATTTATTTTTAAGCGTGATCCTTCGCCACGAGAACACTTGACACGATTTGACGGAAGACCATCACTTGTCTCTTGTCGCACTATCGATCCAATTACTGGTTTGTGTTTACACTGCCACTTGTGTTGCACTTCCATTTACAACTCATTGAAGTTTACGTGTCGCACTATCAACTGCCAGTTATCTGATAATCACTCAATATGACTAGGGACTCAATAACGTGCTTGACCAACATGATTTATGCCAGCAGCTGACGCGTTCGTTTGACGTCACACTTCTCGGCGTGGAGCAATGTTTGAAGGACTATTAATCACAAAGCATAATTTGTTTATAATGTAATAATTTGGTCCCATATTGATAAGAAATTAATATGTGTACCAAATGTGACTATTTACCGTAGTTCATAGCATGAAAATATCTGTATATGTTATACGCCTTGAATGGAAATAGGAATTTATGTTATTAAATGGTAGATGTGGGAAAGGATGCGACTTGTAGACCTTACCTTAAAGCAGAACTTTGTTATTACAAATTTTTTTTTTGCTCTCAATCAACACAACATTTTGTTAAAGAAGAATCTGCATTTTTTTTGACGTTTTGTTGATCTGCATCTCAGTATATTTATCTCAGTATTTAACCAACTTGATGCACAAAATTTGTCTCACAATAAGTTTTATTTCATGCCTCTACATGTTTCGAGCACATGTGCTCATCATCACCTATAGGTGTGATGATACCAGAGGTTGTGTAATGCAATTTTGACCTCCTGATGATGAGCACATGTGCTCGAAACATGTAGAGGCATGAAATAAAACTTATTGTGAAACAAATTTTGTGCA
>Ga0136643_10011287_pt1 | contig 13250 bp, 5 predicted proteins | sample TergutLab28metaG_FD_96883 | JGI IMG/M metagenome (GOLD analysis project Ga0136643, IMG submission 96883) | Labiotermes labralis P1 segment gut microbial communities from Petit-Saut dam, French Guiana - Lab288 P1 (version 3) (version 3) | ecosystem: Host-associated > Arthropoda: Insects >...
CGAGGCTGAGTGGACCCCGTTCCAGACCCACTACTACTCAGAAAATCTGGTAGCGCCGGGGATCGAACCCGGGACCTCTGTATCTGTAGCAAGAAACTCTGACCACTAGACCACAGAGGCGGTAACTTACATACATACCTACCTTACCTACATTCATATACATACATACACACACACACTTTATTCTTGCCCTGCAGTCATAAGAAAAATATACCTTTCTTGTTCAAGGGCGATACGATTTCGAGAACAGGTTTTCGTACAACTCAACCATGTGGCGAAAGGGGCCTTTTCAAAGGGGGTATTCAATTTTTCTTTTTATAAAAATTGAAGGAATGAGCCAGTTAACTGAAATTCATATCAATAAACTAAAGATTACTTTTATCCATCTGACTGTAACAAAAATAAATGTTTCCAGAGAGGAAGCAGAGCATGTGGCCTACAAAAATTGAATTTGTTCACAAAGAGCAGAACTAAAGTGTTTGTGATTTTGTCCAAAATAATTTCAGGTAGAAGGAAATGTTATCTTTGCTTCTCTGTTTTTAGTCGGAAAAAAGCAACGCAATTTAATTATCTAGCTCCGTTACCACAAAGAAACTAATTAGAGAATAATTGTTTTTCTTACTTTATTGACAGTGTTTTGCCATGACTTGTTTTCCGAGGTACTTCACAACGCTCAGCCAACTACAAATTCACACACGTAGTTTCGAAAGTTGGGGTGGTCTTTAAAGAGCGTATTGAATATACTCAAATAAAGAGTTTGTATGTAAAGAGCTAGGCATACATGGCCATAAAGAGAATTACTAATACGACCAGAGACGTTATTTTTAACACACGTATTTTAGACGGGCTTCGAAATTGGCAACTCTGGAATGCTAATCAACAGCGCTAAACTGTCCATCATATCCACCGCTACGATCACGGTCAATTATGTTGTATGGTTAATTCTGATAAGAAAGTTTCAATAGTAAAAACTGTCGTTGAAATAAATATTGTAATAAGCCCTTATACGAAAGTGTAGGGCATACTTTTGGATCAAGAGGTGGAAGACTTAAAAAAACTAAGCCAGATTTATTGAGATTCATATTGTTAAATTTTATGTCACGTAAACGCTAGGAAATATCAAAATCTGCGTATATTAACTTTTAAGGACGAAACTGTATTCGTCTGTTTTAAAGGCCCAGTTCGTACCGCGCAGTAAACACTCTCTGCTTCGTTATAGAAACCGGTAAGTCAATGATGTAAAGAGAAATAACCGCTGTTTGTTCCGAGATCCACGCAAAACACATAAATGCAATGTGGGGTGAACAAAGAATTTACGAAAGTTAAACCTGGTGGTGCATAAAGTAAGTCTCAGGCTTTAAAATGTTAAACTCGTAAGTTCTATCGGCGAGAGCCACTTGTCCTTGCGGAAAGTTTTCAGAGAATGGTGCCTCAAAAACGCCAAACGAATTACTCTACACTAAAAAAATCGCTATAAATTAGGTTCAATATTCAAAATTCAAAGGCACCACGGTCTTTGCGAGTGTGTGTGTGTGTGTGCGTGCGTGCGTGCGTGCGTGGCTATATCAGCTATAGCAATACCTTTATGATGTGTCAAAGGGACCAACAACGTCTTTAAAATAATATAATCTGTATTATTATCACTAAAACCGCCATAATCCGAGACAGGTATAAGTCATGCTGTAAATTTCATGCCACAAGACAAGAGCTTAGATCACACCTGTTACAAATTGCCTAACTCCATAGTGCGGAGTCCTTCTTGAGAAGCTAACAGCACCATTCCTAGTGAATAATTTCCCATTCCCAACCTTTTACGGATCCCAAAATTTCATAACCGTCCTGACAAGTGTCCGTCAGTTATCCTTGTCCTGGCCTGAATGAAATCCACGTCACCCAATTCCATTACCTCAAAATCCATTTAATAATATCGCTGCCTGTACTGTCCCTTTTCGTAGGGTTTCCACGTTTAAACTTTCTGTGTATTTTCTATGCCCCCATACTTGTCACGTATCACACAATTTCATTATCCTTGATTTATTTACTTAAACAATATTTGTATAATTATTATTTATTGTGTATTAATGAATTAATGGCCTTTAATGAAATGTTTACGGCCATGTAACATTGATACCTAAGGAAATTAAACTTCATTCTATTAAACAGAAATTTTTTTGTAATTATACAATTAAAATAATATTATGGACTAAAGACAGAATGAATAATTATGCATGTACATTGAAAATTGCAATTTAAAGGAACTATTTAAACAATCCATTAAAATAAATAATTCAGAAAGTACTATTGAATAAAAATTTAAATTTTCTCAACGAGTGGATAATCTTATACTCAACTTAGAAGAAATCTAGACTATTAAGTTTTGAGGTAAACTAAACCACTTTTAATTTCTTGAGACCTGCAAATTCCTACTGAAGTTCCTTAAGCCAATCGAAGAAAAATTTCATTAAAACATCTCCTTATCAATAAAATAAACTTTTGTTGTAATTCCAGTCAATAAACTTCGTATATGTTATGTCACAATTCAATCTTATTTTATATCGCTATATTCTTCTTTCAAAATCAGAAATCCTGCTGTAACGCAGGTAGTCAGAGACCGGTTTCCCATCCCGAAGCACAACTTCAGGTCTAGGCCAACCTATATTTGATGAGTGGTGGAAAGCTTGGCACTGGAACAAGTTTTTCTCAGAGTAATGCGATTTTCCTTTGTCAGCACCATTCTCTTAGCATGCGATAGCGTTGTTAAATACACTTAAAGAAGCAACTCTTCAAAATGAAGACACGTACCATCTGTTCAGCCACAGGTTATCACAAAATAACATCCTTATCTATTTAACAACAAATACTTCCCAAACATTGCTTTGTATTCCTTGAACGAATGACTCTGTAGCATGAAGAGGTTACGCGGTATGAAATACGACTATGAAATGTCAAACTTGTATAAAATGCAGCGTGGAAGATGAAGTTAAAATTGTTGTAATCTGTAAAATATATTAAAAGACCAACAGATGCATTTGGTTTATGGATGCAATAAAATTACATCCACAGAAGCAAAGTGCATTTTTTATATTTTCATATATTTTATGCATCTGATTACTGCAGGGAGCCTACAGCACTTCAAACTGTCTTGATGTGTTCAAGTGTAATGCCCTGCCAAAATTGTTTTGAAGAAGCTACAGTAAAATACGGAGTCAAGTAAAGTTGGGGCAAGACTAAAAGCCATTACCCTCCCAAAATAAGTCGGATAAATTATGCAGGGGTGCTGATAAGTCTTTAGCCCGACCAGGAAGGAAACAAGCTACATTCCTCGCATTTTATTAAACTTGGAGGTTCATTACCACATTCACAAGAGTCCACCACCTGTCCCTACCCTAGCCAGATCAATCCATTCCTCTGCCCATTACAGTTTTGACAGGCGCAGCTTTTTTTCCTTCCTGGTCGGGCTAAGGACTTATCAGCATCCCAGTAGCTGGAGATAACAGGCTCATCCATAATCTGCCTCTAAATAAACATAAGAAATATTTGACTGGCCCATTTAAATTAATCATCCCTTAAATTAACGAAAGTAATATTTTCCAATTTAATGTCTCTTCCTAACCGGTCTACCAACATTTCTTAAAAACGTGTCCATAATCATTTGTTGTAACTAATTTTCGATGTTGAAGTTTATTGAAAACCTGTTAGGAGAAATCGCCTACTAACGGCGATAAATTTTCAGTATTCATTGGCATTCTTCATTATTAGTGGCAGCTGCCTTCACTGCAACTTTAACTCTACTGTCCGTACAACGTTAACTGTAAGATTACCAGCACAGAACGGCGGTCTCCTTGAACAGCTTCCCGAAAGCCTCTTCTATCCTGCTGTCACCCTTCAAGCAGATATTCTGCCTTCGTGCGGTGGCCATTGCAACATAAGGTGTTACGCTTGGCGAGGTGGTAAGCATTGTTCCTTCTCGCCCTGATCTTCACATAACTGTGCTGATAAGGAAGCTATAATGTAGCCACGGAAACTCGAAAACACGAAAGTGAGAAGAAGGTCCGTGTCTAGACATGGCTGCTGGGGTTACTCAAATAGATCCGTGTGCACCAGAGGTTTACGCTACTGTCATGGTCTTTCGAAACCATGCCATTGTCTTATTTCATGAAACAAACTGTGCCACTTTCCTTTATCTTTTACTTCCACCCATTCAAGGAAGGAAGCTAGGATTTGCGTCTCTCTTCCAACGTCCAGCTTTAAGAATATCTGGCCTTCTGTGTGGCTCAGAATCTTCCTGAAACTCTAGAAAATCTTACATCATTTTGTCACACACTAGTCTCTTTCGGACAACCTATTGAAATGGCAAATTACTGACAATGAAATCTGGGATAATTGGAGTAATTGTGATACTTTAATTAACTATAGATTTATAACATTTAAAACTGATGTCATTAATCAACATGAGAAGTATCTTAGTTTAAAAAAATTATGGGCTTTGCAAGTAAATATTAATATGTCAGTTCTGAAAACATTTTGTTAAACTTTGTTATTCTCCGTAATGTTACCGATGATCCTGGTTCGAAGCCAGATCAAAAATATGTTCCGCGGGGAGACAGGCAAAATTACGTGGGAAGAATAAAGTAAAATTTAGGACTTCCAGCAAAAAAATTTCGCTTGTGTGCAATATACTGTTATGTTGTGAGGGTGTGGACTGCAAGGTTACTGGTATTACGTTTATGGCTGTGTTTATCACGCGAAGGGATGCGACATGCTTTTCGCTAGGGTTACAAACATATTGCCGTTCTGTCTCCCTGGGAACAGCACATTCTATGCCCCCTTCGGCATACATCAATCAGACAGGTTTTATGCTTGATGAGAGTAGAGGCCGTGAAGCTAGCTCAGGCTGGGTTCGGGAATTTCTTAGCGGACACTCGTGCGAGCAGGTTGAAGGGGAAACGTGACGATAATAAAGAAGTGTATTTTAATGATACAATTTCTAAGAGTGCCGGACAAAAATAAATTGATTGGGAATATTAAAGTATAAAAACTGTCTTGACTGTGAGAATGAAACTAAAGAGGCCTAACCACAAATATCCTTCTTGTCATCTAGTCGGTATACACTTAACGTTTCCTGTGACCACCACGCGTTATATTTCCTGGGTGGAGTTCGTGTTCCCGTCTTTGAGATTTAGCCGGTTACAGTAGCCTTAATTAAAAATGCCGTTTCTAGTGCACAGCATATGGTAAGACACTGTGCTAAGTGTAAATTTAAATATCATAGTCTAATGACGAATGTAAGGGTATGAATACTACGTCACTTTTATATAGCTACTTTTTATGTCTTCTTTTTGGGGTTATGACAGTACTGCGACTATACGAACTAACTAACAATAATAAATTCTAATTTTTTATGTCAAAACACGAAAGCCGTTGCCGATTCAGTAGCACCTAAAGCTTCGATAAAAGAAATTCTTTTAGAATGGAGCCGAAATATCCGAAGCAGAAACGACGAGTGGTGATAAGAATTCTGGGCAGCCATCCACTAAAACGCGTTCATATTAAACAGCAGAACGAGAAGTGTGCCCGGGACAATCGATAATCTTTACCAAAAAAGTTTTATCTTAAAGAAGCACCACTTGTAGGCAGAATCCTTGACAGAACAGCAACATTTCTGATAAGAAATGAAACCATAAACGAATGCGTGTCGGTATAGTCGATCACAGAACCGAAAATTGAAAGCCGATTCTCCTTAACGCTAAAGAAGAGTGCTAACCGTGACGCCACGAGTGCCGCAGCTGACCTGCCCTGTTGGGTAACTGGTTTCAGCGTCAGTAGAGCACGTTTTGAAAAGTGATGGCACACGCGCAGAAACCAGATTTCGTCTTTCAGCGAAAAGGACGAGTCCATTTAAATTGGCGGGGGGGTCAATTCAGTCGACTACTGGCAGCCGAGGTGTGCGCATCAGCGGTAGTAATGCTGGATACACCATGTTCCGAGGTAGAGTGCAAGACTACTGGCTACCCACTCCACTCGCATGTTTCCCTTTCATTTCCCCTACCATGCGTCACCTTGTGCCATCAGGTTTCAACTGGACTCTACTACCAATACGACAGCCCTCTTAACTTCTAAGGTAGGAAAAATCGCCGTTATTTTTCTTCGTATTGATAAAATTCGTGAGGCGATACGTTCCTAAAAATACTTCACTGTATATTGCATTTTATAACGCACATCGGAAATAATACAAGGAGCAGAAACATTTCGATTTAACGTCAATGTACAATGTTTCAGTAAGATCGAACTTGGAAGAGTACGGTAACACCTTAAACACAAATTTCCGAAGTAGAAAACGGAGCCAAAATTTTGACGGTATCTTCTGAACCTACATTACACCGCGCCAAGACAAGTTGTTTTCAACATTACGTTTTTGAGCAGCCACAATAAACCCAAAGCCCTGGCATTACACACACACACACACACACACACACACATATATATATATATATATATATATATATATAAGAGGAAATCAAAGGTTCGCACTAACAAATAGTGTCATCGGAAGTTTGAGCATTCAAATCCCAGATAATTCTGCCCCGTGGGAATAATTACTAACTAGTATATTACCAAGTCAAATATGCAAACGTAAGTGCACACACACACACACACATATTACTATAACAAAGGCAGACACGTATTCATTTACAGGAAAGAACAACAAGCAATAATTCTTGACAGAAGCCATCCCGTTGTGCAATAATAATTGTATAATATATTACACACCGTCAGTACACAACAACATCAATATAGTAATGTAATGTATGCAATAGTGGAATGTGAACGAAATGGGATCTCATTGAGTACTGTACCTTAAACAAAATGTTCTTTATTAGCCTGATGATGACCGTTTAGGTCGAAACATGTAGTCATAGTGTAACCTACTGCATACATTATATTACTATATTGATGTTGTTGTGTACTGACGGTATATAATATATTATACAAGCAACAATTCATTCAATCAGCAGTGACAGGAAATTCACAGTAACCAATTTGACGCCCCATTCAATTACACTTATAAGGGGACAATGCTAACACAGAAATAGAGCAGTCAATTTAAGTTGGAACTCATAATATAGAAGGGGGTCAGTAGTCTCCTCATGCCGACTCTCAATCGAGAACCCAGAAAACGCTAACGATGATTCTCGCTACACAGACGGCCCTGTAGGCAAGATAACACCAAAACAAAGCATAAACTAAAGCCTCAAAAACCAAATCAAACGAAAATACATACTAAGAGACGCGTGTCAGCTTCCACAGCAATAAGACTACGAGACTGCGAAAGAGTGAGACGCTGTCTTCCCCAACCAGGCCCGCCAGCTTCAGTCCCAAAGACCGAACCTAACCTAACCTCCACCCACTCCCATGTAGTGTCGAATCACCGAACGATGCCCATATAAGAATCGAAAACTTCAAAAAATATCGATCCGCAAGAATGCTTTGCTTCGTACAGCCAATGGATGGATTAATCGGCTCAACAAATAAATAATATGCAGTTATGAAATGCTGCATTGGCATATGTATGAAATGTCTGATAATTCGTGACCGAATGTATGGCCCACTAAGAAAATTTTGGAAGGGTTTACAAACTATAGTAACTGTAGCCGTATACAATACCTAGTCCATTCGTGAAGCTCGATCTGTTAGGGGGTGCAAATGTCACTCGAACTCAACGAAGAAAAGTGCCACTGACCTGTCGTAAGGCACTACATATTCATAAGCTACAAAGGGCTAAGGGAAAGGGGTAAAAAAAACTCCTCCAAATACAAACACATGAAGTTGTGCCATTGTTCTAAATACTCAGTTCAGCTTCTGAAATTTCTTGAGCGCTGGGAGGAGCAGTTAATTAGCTCTTGCGGTAAATGTTCAAAAGCACAGAAAATAGCACACAGCTACAATGTTGAAGGCCGATCAAATCCCAGTTAATAAAAACTCAATGTACCTGCCAGCATACGTTAGAAAATATTATAAAATATCGGGACTACAGCAGTAATTTTAAAAACGTAAATCATTCTTCATGGTAAATTACATATGACACAGGGTATAAATGTCAAAATATTTTATTTTATAACTTTCTTCTTCTTGAATTCTCACGTATTATCTCAGCTGTAAGGAATGAAGCGTCAGATGTTCAATAAAATCTGCCGCTAGGTTGCAGCACTGGCGCTGCAGAGATATCATTCATGACGACGAGACAGCAGGTCACAGCCCCTTGGAGCTTCGCCAGACAGCGAATAGCGCGACACATTCTTCTGACCTTTAGCAGTTTAAAAATTCAGAGTGGCGCAGTCCAATGCAGTGTAAGATATAAAAAAAAAAATACGGCGCAATTGAGGATATATATATATATATATAACTGTGCAGAAACATTGATTGTAATGCAGCTTCGTTTATCTGATACTACCGAAAATAAATTCAGCTGCCACTGAAGGTCAAGTTTTAAAAAATATTCAGTTTGCAAGGTTGTGAGGCCGAATATCTATCGGAGATGGTCTACTCAGTTCCGATCGTGTAAAACTTTAAGATTATTTTAAAGTAACCTTGAGACTGGTGTTTACAGTTTTATGTATTTATGTAACGGTAATATTCGTAGTACCAGGAAACAGAATTACGCGTTTACAAAAACAGCAGCCCTCAACTAAACAATTCTAATATAAAATCCCATGGAGTGGAGTTTTTAAGAGAAACTTATGATCGTCCATTTATTCAAGAAATTTCAAGCCTTCTGTAGAAACCGAACGTCCATCACCATGTCTAAAACAACACACCATCAGAATAAGGCCAAGTGCATCTGTGCCAAAATTTCCAATTTCAAAGTTTGAACAATATCACCTAGTATACTGTTTTGTTCTTTGAGTTTTTTCTTCCAAATTTGTTGACTAATTCAGTATCCAAATGAAGCAGAAGCTGTAGCGAAGTGGAAATATTGACATTCTTGTAATTACCAGAATCTTTACTCAGTATTTCAAGTTTTATTTGAAATTTTGCCCAAACTGATAATTTCAGAATCTCCCAATCTTCTATCGCATATCTTTCTACTATACCGACTTCGTTATTCCGGCTTGTGTATTTAGAAAACTGTTATAAAAATAAATAAGATTTTCATTTTTATGCAAACATTATATAAAGATAACCCCAGGAGAAAATTTTTCATATCCTATAGTAGTATAAAGATTTTTTTTTAATTTTTAAGCAAACCAGAAAATCCTTAGGATTTTAAACTGATATTCCGACCAGACCTCATACGTGTTCTTTCAGAGTACACTTCGAAATTATTACCGGTAACAAACAGCCCGCCTGACACCATCATGAAATTCCTTGACGTTTACCTACGTTAGACTCCCCAACTCATTAAGTTTTGGAGAGTTTAGTTTGTATAAAAACAAGTGGGAATATTTTAGCGAAACATCAGCTTGGAAACACATAGTGGGAATAAGTTGTTGCTTACTGTTGCGTAGGTCTAAGATCCAAGTATTTATCTGGAATGACCACGTAAATTAATAACAAAGATCTTGTTTTCCCTTAAGTTCGAGGACTTTTAGAAATAGATACGGGATTTTTAGCATCCATTTAAAATCTTTTAACTAGAAATCATGCAGGTGAAATGACAAACATAAATGCATAGAAATTTTTATACTTTTCTTTCTGAGTATATTAAATAAGCTAACTCGACTGGAAGGGCCAACATATTTGTACTCTCAAAACGACAGGATCCTCGGTTCGACAAGAAAATGTTATCCCTTAACCCGAAGATATTGTTTGATGTTCACAAGTTCCTTCCACTGGATCCTATCCAGAATCATCAGATTCCAGTCCACAACCATATACCGTTGTTCAAGTGAGAACAGTTTTAGTGTTATTTTCTCATATAATTGTACATTTTGCAGTTGTCTTTCTTTCTCAAGATTCTGAAGAAATTATATATTTATTTTATTGTCCTCATAATAGGCTATTTTAAGTCACGATGTTTAAACACAGATCCTAAATATTGATAAAACAATACACACTATACAGAGTAGGACGTGATATAAATTCGGGGACGGACGGCGATGTATGTAGGCCCCTAGGAAAACATACTTAATGATATGCTGCAAATGAACATGAAAACAATCTAAATTTACAAATGATTTGCGAGGGATGTTGACATTTCAAATGATATCCAGTCCAAATTCGTGTAGCGTAAATACATCAATGTTTGTGAGCGAACGTGGAAGCCCACCTAATCTCTTTTGAAATAATGTGCTCAGGATTAAACGGATAAAGTAACAATTATATTTATCCGTCGAAATGACGGTAAAAGCGACAAGTTCATCTATTTGTTAAATCCAATGAAGGATAATATTTTGCAATAACATTGCTCCAAAACTTTTCTCTGTTATTCAGGGATTTGCCGATTGCAATCCGAGAAACCCGCATTAGAATTACTTATTATTTCGTGCTTAATCCAACGAAAATTACATTCATTACACGTTAATTATTATGTGATATCATGAAAAGCGATAGCTAAGAGCTCGGACGTATTTTGCTAATGGAGGCATGGACTACCAATAGTTACAAGATATATATATATATATATATATATCTGATGAGAGAAGTTACAAATTGTCTAAACCAAGCAAGCTGAAAATATGTCAAACTTCTTGTGTCGGATCTTTCGAACTTGCCGAACTTAAAATTAAGAAGAATGTTTCGTTTATAACGATCTTTAATTCGCTTATTTTACATTTTTAAAACGTAATATGCGGTGATTTGGGGACAAGTCAGTAGTTGGGCCATTAGTTGCTGAATTCTCACCAAGAAGACGCGGCTTTTTCTCAAGATTGGTCAACGTGTGGTCTGAAGTTTACAAAGTGGCACTGACACAGAACCGTCTCTGATATACTATGGGTGCTTCTGTCAGTTGCCACTCCACCAGTTATCTACATTTATTCGTATATCATTCTGTCTGGTATTGTGGCCTCATTGGATGCTGCAGATCTGAGTTCCACTGTCACATAAAGTCAAGAATATAAAAAACGAAAGACGTGTGGACAGAGTGTGTTTTTACAGAAACTCTAAGCATGACAGTTATGTCTTGGCCGGTGTGAAGTAAAGGTTGTAAAGGCACCGAAAATTTTCAAGATAATCCACAAGTTGGTTCTGATCTTCGAACATGCCTACTAGAAAGCTTTTTCCACACGCTTCGTATTCCCACGCGCTGTCTAAGAACATAATGTTTGATTATACAAAAATATATTTTTGTATCGTGTTAGTACCTGCATGGGTGTGAAATATGGTCTCATTCATTAAGAGGAGGGCATAGGCAGATGGTGTTCGATAAAAGGGTGTTGAGAAAACAGTACATAATCCAATCAATACACGGCAGACGGAATTAAAAATTCGCGTATATTTCTCGGGCTAGCAGCCCCTTCAGTTAGTTTAACGGTGACGTAATTAATGTTTCGAGAACGATCTCCTTTCTCGTCACCAGGAAACTGAATCGTGATGAAGACAACAGAGACGATTTTCGAAGTATTAGATCACTGACCGTACAATCACCCGACGCGGCTGCTACCCCAGAAAGATTTATTGAAGGTGTATGAGCTGTACACGGAAAACAGGAGAGGAACATGGAAAAACTGCATAAAGGAGATCCTCGTGATTTGTACACCTCAGAAAAACTCGCGAGGTGATGCAAATATGGAGGAAAAGACATTTGAGCGTGCAGCACCTATAAGGATTTTGGTGAAAAATCTTGCAAATGTGAACACAAGGAAGACCTAGACGCAGATGGGTGAATGATACATAAATGGACTTTAAATAAGTAAAATGGAAATACGTGGAGTGTATTCATCTAGTTCAGGACAGGCAAATAAACCGCTGCGCGCTTTTTAAGAGAAAACATCAAGAAGTTATAAACACAATTGCTGTTTCATGGCTAGTTTCGTAAGTTGGTGATTATAGAGAAGTTGATATTAGATTGACTTTTATTTTGTTTACTTTTGTTTTGAGAAGATGCCAATAAATATTCGGATTCCATAAAATCCTGAATTGTCGTCATTGGCTGATAAGTTACTGGCCTGTCAACAAGCACCCAGCACCATGTAGTTTGTTTGTTGGTTGGTCAGTTTGTTTTGTATTGCTGGTTTGTTTGTTTGTTTGTTTTGTTTGTTTAATTAGTTACATATTTGTTTCGTGGGAAAGTTGGTCGGTTGGCAGTTATTATAGACTTAAAAAAAACCCTTTAGATATAAGAAGCAGTAGTAACATGAATCGGAGAATTTTACAGAAGAAAATTTCTTGTTAAAAAAAAACAAGCTGTAGGAGAAAAAATGGTAGCGGTCACTCTTGTTTTGGGGTTGTTTTGCGTGGCAGACAAGTACTGGGTAAATTTTAACCTTCGTGTATCCGTAAATAAAGAGCACTATTTATTTAATATTTGCATATTTGTTGTTTATTCCATAAACTCTGGAGGTTCTTCATTCATTTGATCGTCACATACCCTAAAATGGTTCGACATTATTTGTTTTATAGTTTCCCTGCATTAGAAGTGTACAGATGGAAAACGACAGGTCCCAGAGGCGATGTTAGAACTGAAAAAATTTCCCATGTTTATCACTGACTAACAGAAACGCGCAGATTTAACAACCACATTATCCGTTTCCAATATAATGGATTTTTTTGTGAACGTTTAGTGGATAGGCTACTTTCGCTTATGCAAATGTGAAAGCGGCCCTTTTCAAAGTATCCTTCAATGCGTAGCGAAAATAATGTTATCGGGATACAAATCATTCATTGTCCCGCTTTTGACAGAACCTGATTTGCTTTCAGGTACACATTTTATTGGTATTTGTAGACTTCACTAACCACAACCAGTTCGATGAGAGTAACATGGGTTCGAGTTTTATATATATATATACACATACATACATACACACACATACATACATATATACATACATACCTACGTACCTACGTACATTACGTACATTACGTACATACATACATACACACACACACATATATACACACATACATACACACACATACATACACACACACACACATACATGCACGCATGCATACATACATACATACATACACACACATACATACACACACACATACATACATACACACATACACATACACACATACATACATACATACATACATACATACACACACATACATACACACACACATACATACATACACACATA
>Ga0136643_10011289_pt1 | contig 13248 bp, 5 predicted proteins | sample TergutLab28metaG_FD_96883 | JGI IMG/M metagenome (GOLD analysis project Ga0136643, IMG submission 96883) | Labiotermes labralis P1 segment gut microbial communities from Petit-Saut dam, French Guiana - Lab288 P1 (version 3) (version 3) | ecosystem: Host-associated > Arthropoda: Insects >...
CTTGATGCATCCGCGAGCAGGAACAGCGTGGATAATGCAAGGATTTCCCTTCGGAGCCGTTACTGGTTCTCATGGTTAACGCACGATGAACAGCATCCGGTATGTGGCCTATTTGGTGGTGAATATTCATATTGTGTTCTGGGTTATGACACCACATAGTCTGGTTAAATTTGACAATATTTCGAACAAAATTAATGCCTCAGTCTGCAGAGTACAAAAGATGGGGACTGCTTGGTTCTCGGGAAAGTTTGGTAGCCATGTACCAGATTACAAGACGTAATAATCCACAGTATGTTAGGATTTAAAATCACGTCTCGAGTTATTTTGTGTTCCTGACCGGTTGAGATTTGGTCAATATTTACGAAGTTTCGAGGGTTGTATCTGCTTCTTCATTCAAAGGGCTGGTTCTCCTCTTAACGGTATAAGTTACCCATCCTAAAATTTCAGGTTCTCACAGCACTAACAGTAAAGATTACTGCATACTGTGATGTGACGCCTTGTCGACTGTTAAATACGTACCCGTCTAACAAAAACTAAATGGCGGTACGTCCGTCGATGTCAAAGCACCAGCTGTTACACAGCAATGTTTCAGCCTCCTCTAGCACGGAATTTGAGGTGACAAATATACCCAACACTGAAAATATGATTACTTGCCTACGTTATTCAGCTGATTTTGCAGTTCATGTATTTTGAGGTCTGAGGTTGTCATGATGGTAACTATTAAGAATATATCTCTGGGATATGAGGTCATGCAGTATGGCAGAAATTTACCAAATTTGCAGGGAACACTTCTGTCTCCTTTTCCAGGGATTGAAGAGTGAGACATCAGCTCGGATTTTCAGATAAAAATGCATGCCGCTCGATGTTTTATTTGAGCTGGTTGCTGTGGGAGTGCTTAAATAAAGAAATGTAACTAACGAGTTCCATAAACATTAAATAGACTTTGAATACGGAGAAAAGAGAAAAGGATTTTAAAAAATTGCAGAGTAATATAGTTATAGTTAAGATGATCAAATCAAGAAGGATGAGAGGCGGAAGACATGTGGCACGCACTGAGGAGAAGAGAACACATACAGGATTTTGATAAGAAAACCTGAAGGAAAGATGCCACTAAGAAGACCTCTTCCTATGTGGGAGGAAAATATTAAAATTGATCCGAAGAAGTAGAATGACAGGGTGTAAAACGGATTTATCCGGCTCAAGATAGGTACCAGAGGCGAAAGTTTGTTAACACAGTAATATGGTCTCGGGTTCCAAAAAAAAAAGAAGAGTTCCTTGATTAGCAACTATTAACTTCTCAAGTGAGCCTGCTGCACGGAATGAGTGAGTGTATGAGTGACTGAGTGACTAAGTGAGTGGGCAGTCAGTTAGTTAATGAGACAATCAATCAATCAACCAACCAATCAACCAGCCAATCAATCAGTCAGTCAGTCAATCAATCAGCCAGTCAGTCAGTCATCCGGTCAACCAATCAATCAACCAACCAATCAATAAATTAATCAGTCAATTAATCAATCAGCCAGTCAGAGAGTCAGTTAATCAGTCGATCGGACAGTCAGTTTAACCCTTTAACCCTTTAAACCCCGAGTTAAATCCCATTTGCCATTTGCTGGCATTATTTTGAGCTCACCATATTCTCCACGTTAGCAGGATAAGTGTTAAAGCATGTTGTAAGAAAGTTACTGTTGCACAGTTGGAATAGTGGAAGTAAGAATAACGAATGATCCAGGGATTTGAGACAAAACAATAGAGGTGCTTTGTAGTGTCTTCCTTTGTTTCAAGAATTCACACGTGTACAGTGAGGGGCTGTTAGAAGGCTGTACACAGACCAAATTCAGTCTTTCCTGCAAGTCATACTGCTGGTATGTGTTGGGGAAATGATAATTTGTGTTTGTTGTATAAATGCGTGAGTGAACGTGCTTCGCTACGGACTGAATTGTCGATATCGGCAACCGATTAAGTTATTAATTTTGTAATTTACTACAATTTTGTTACAATATCAGTGACCATTCACTCACGAATTAATAACTGATCTCAGACATCGTGAGATATCTTTCAAATTAATTACTTTAACTAATTAGAGAAAGAAACATTACGAAGCACAAATTGTCAATTATTCCTTTACAGATTTAACCTCTAGCCCCACAGAAAGCTAAAGAACGGGCTAGCTCTCCCTAAATACACACGACTCTTTAAGATGACCTGGTTGTGTTGTTGGTCAATGGAAAATTGCTTCTCCATCGTTCTACAAATTAACTATGAAAAAATTATTAATTATGGGTTAAATTTAAGCATATCTGAAAGGAAACAAAAAACTCTCCATGATGGCGTAATAGACTTCCATTTTTACAGAATACTTATACGTGTATTCCATATTACGTTTAATGACGACATGAATCGAAGTCTGTTCAGTTGTAAACTTATTGTGTCAAACACAATTTATTTATGATAGTTCCGCTCTTCTAGCATGTTATATAGTCCGCTTCTAGTTTAACGACGTTTCGGGTGTATCTTCTGTCCATATCATAACCGTCTGCCCGCATTCAGCTCTAACCTATCGTCCTAAAGGAGGCAGTAGATTGATGTGAACGTCAACACACCCACCAGACTACACTGTATCACACGCCAAAGACAGTTATTTTCACAGATAGCTTTGAAAAGCCTCGCAGTGTAACCTCGGATAAAATGTTCACCGTCTGTCATAGGTTAAATGTCAACTCTGTACACAGCCACAGGCTTACGATATGTAAACTGCTCGTGCAATGATGTAATTGTAATGTGACAACAGCAGAATTATATATATATATATATACACACACACTGCGTGTCCGGGCTAGAAGTATACAAAAATACATGCTTATGTTTTAGTACCTAAAAGCTTTATGAAGTTCATGTTTTCACCTACGTACAGAGTAACTCATAAAAAATTTGTATGCACGTCCGTGCGCTTCAATGTGGGCACCTGTTGTAGCTCGACAGATATGTAAACGATATTCAAGCACGTGTTTATCAGCATGTGAGGTGTTATAAGCTTAACTGCTTCAATGATACGTTGTCTCAAATCAGCCAGATCTCGAACTTTTCTCCTGTACACAACGTCCTTAATAAACCCCATGGAAAAAAGTCTAATGGTGTCAAATCCGGAGATCTAGGGGTCCAGGCAGTAGGACCTTTAGCTTATAACACCTCACATGCTGCTAAACACGTGGCAAGAGATTGAATATCGTTTAGATATCTGTCGAGCTACAACAGGTGCCCACATTGAAGTGTGCGGACGTGCATAAAGATCTTTTTGAGTTACTCTGTACACTGTTGAAAACATAAATTTCATAAAGCTTTTAGGTACTAAAACATAAGCATGTATTTTTGTATACCTTTAGCCCGGACACGCAGTACTGTATATAAATAATGAATCGCCAGTTTTGCCCTAAAAACCAAACTCCTCTCGCATGAAATACTGGTAAATTCACTTGTCACATTTTTTTTAAACTAAACACTTTACATCAGGATTTAAAGTTTTATGGAGGACGGGAAGATGAGAAAGCAATAATCTGTAGTAGCGGTGGGCAGGGAAGAGGAGAAACAAACGCGGAGGAAGGAAGAGAAAGTTGTTTAGTGTAGCGGCTGCATTTGTGGAAAGAGTTTCTGGTGAACCAGTCGACTGATTGAGAGCATAATGCCAACTGTCCAGTGGTTCAAAGACTGGTCTTCTGGGTCATGAAACCGTGTAGTTTTGTAGGCGTTACTTTCATATTTAGGGTGGAAGCAGAGACAGCAAATTCCTGATACACGTAGGTAAAATGTGGAAAGGAGAAAGACTACGATTTTTAGCACACTAAAATTCTAAACTCTCATGTATCAGACGACTAAATATTCTGATGATCGAAATTCATCTAAGTAAAATTTAAAAATTCACTCAGTAACTCAGAAAACACTCTGCTTCTCCAACGACTTAATATTGATGGTGTTTAAGATTTGACGTTCAGATAACCGTGCATCGTGATATATTCTTATTCTAAAAGAATTATATGTACTAATTTCTCAAAATTATTTTGGAATAAAACTCTAAACGCTGCGGAGAGTTCCTCTGTCCATCATCAGGAGTTTAGCACTGTACACACAGCAAACCTGTAAGACATATACCACTGTTGTGTGTACAGTGCTAACTCCTGATGATGGACAGAAGAACTGTCCGAAACATGTACAGTTTTAGTCCAAAATAAATTTGAGAAATTAGTGCATGTAGTTGGTTTTGGTAAAAGAAAGTAATGCATGTTTATTTAAGTAACACACCAACAAAAGCACATATATAGTCTTTAATAATCTAAACTTTACATTAAAACACTTAAAACGCTCCTACATGTTTCGATCATACGATCATTCTCAGGGAGCATACTTTGTTCCTTACTGAAGTTACAGTTTAAAACACTCAGTAAACTGTAACTTTAGCAAGGAACAGAGTATGCTCCTTGAGAATGGTCGTATGATCGAAACATGTAGGAGAGTTTTAAGTGTTTTTATGTAAATTTTAGATTATTAAAGAAGACTATACATGCGCATTTGTTGGTGTGTTACTTAAATAAACTATAAAATGCACGGTGCAACGATAAGGAAAGTAATGTCTGCTTCAATAACAACCGTAAGAAAATAAAAAATGTGCTGTGTGTACAAATACACAAACTGAAGATGTTCAAGCAACCAGTTGGTACACTAATCACTGTCCGTTAACCCTTGAATGGGCAGCCGTAATTAAAATGTACTTTGACATGAAAAAAGACTCAAAATTTCACCCGAACAGATTATTTGTTAATCTCTACCGATTCTCACAATAAACAAATGATAATTGCGTGGAACAACATTAGCTGAATTACTGCTTAACAGCTTGTTGAAAGAAATTAATTTCTATACATTACGCAGAGCATCTTCGAATATTGAGAAGTTAAAGGGCTATTTCTGTTACATTTCTATACTTCACTAGTAATATGCATCACTTATGGCAATATGTCGTCCGGCAGATACATTTCAAAACTTAGACAGAACATATTTTCTAAATATTTACTGTATTAACCAGACGTCACAAATTTCTAGGAGACGCCTCCAAATTGTAGGTCCCAGAATGGTGACAAGAAGCAAGGTCCATATTGAAGACCCTAAAATGTTAGACACCACCCTCAAAATTGAATCGTTTCAGTGACCTGATGCCCCAGATTTGTGCACCTCCATATTTAACCTTGAAGACAGACATAATACATTCTTTTGAAACACTAAAACCGACCTATAGTAACATACATTAAAATTAATCGATTAAAATGGGCAGGACATGTTATTGGTATGGAGGAACAGAGCCCTACAAGAAGAGTTCTCGTTGCAGTGGTAGACGGAAGAAGACAGAGGGGAAGATGTTGTGATGGAAGATGCCAGGAAGTTGGGGGAGAGAAATTGGAGGAATGCTGCAAGGAATAGGGACAGCTGGTAGAAGCTTCTGAAGAAGGCCTTGGCTCAAAATGGGCTGTTGTGCCAATGATGATGATGATGAAAATCGACCTACAAAACTAATACACGTTCCCATTTCTTAGCAGACCATAATGTGAACACATTCAAATGTAGACAAAACTAGTAGACATAAGTAGGAGGTGCTACCCAAAAGTTCCCGAAATTCCTCTACCGTAGCTTTACCACTTAACGAAATTTTTATTCGACTCCTCCCCTTCGAAGTAGTCCCTTTTGGCATTGATATAGTGATCTCAGCGGGATTTTCATGATCGGAAGCATTTCTGGACGTCGTTTTGCGTCAGCGTCTTCTTCACGTTCTGCGATACGATGTGGATTTCTTTAATGCAATTAAAACGTCGCCCCTTGAGCTACAATTTCATCTTGGGGAATAGGAAAAAAATCACAAGTGGGCGAAGACCTGTGAGTAGAGAGGGTGGGAGATGACTGTCGTATTCGTAGAAGTAAAAAACTGCTGCACAATAAGCGACGCGTGGGTCGGAGCGTTGTCAATGATTGCATGTGGTTTCCACAGTAACCAAAAATCTTTTAATTAAAAAAAAAGTCGTCATGAGATGCAAATATTTTTAATCTTGTAAGCAGCTTTGGTTATGATTAGTTGTTAATGAGAACAATTATCTGGGAAATTGGGTTATTAGGTCCTAAAACTTTATGCAAATTATGGAATATATCTACTTCCATTTTATGTAAATTAGTGTTTTTATATGTACTTAAACTACACTTAAATTATGGGTTATATATTTACCTACACTTCACGTAAATTAGGGGTTACATTCATACGTACATTTCATGTAAATTACGGTTTACGTTTGTACTTGCACTTCATGTAAATTGGGGATTACGTGTGTACATTAGGGACCGCGGTGGCACAGTGGTTAAGGTGCTGTGCTACAAATCGGAAAGTCGCTGTTTAGATTCCAGATGGTGTCATTAGAATTTTTCATTGACATAATCCTTCCGATCGCACTATGGCACAGGGGTCGAATCAGCTTCTAACAGAAATGAGCACCAGGAGTATTTCTTGGGGATAAAAGGCGGCCGATGCTTAGGGCTAACAAGCTTAACACCATCCTGTGCCGTTGTCATGTAATCTGGGAACCTCAACTTCGTGGAACCCTCTGGGTCACTCCAGGCCTGTAATGGTATTGCTTTACGTGTATACATTTCTCGTGACACTACATTACAGCATTTTTTTCCCAGAATTTTGAATCACGATGGCAGTAGGTTAGACTGTATCTCCAATTTCAATGGGTGGGTCACACCACTGACCCATTGGCACCACACAGCACATTCAACCTGGACACAATGCAGTCACACCACTTAACTAGATGCAAGGAACGCCTGCTCATTTTGCGGCACACCCCACCCTGTGAGAACAGGTTTTAGAGAAGAGATCATTTTATATGCAAAATAAAAGTGTAAGTAACGAATTTATACGCAAGGTAAAGAGATACCACACGAAATCTAAAATTCTTCTACATATACACTGCTTGTAATTGGATTCGTGACTGAATGGCCACGTAGTTTACCGAATCTCAGTCCACTTAACTGACGTAGGTAGGCCACAGGATGAGTAGGTCTGGTATTCTTAATTAGTCGTATAAATTCTTAGAACAGTGACTTCAACTGAAATTAGACAATAAAGTTTTAGGAGAGCTGGATTTGAGACGTCTGAACAAGCTACATCTTCCACAATTAACGCGAAACGCATTCAAAATGTTTCCAGAATGACTGTCACATCTCTTTGCTTAATGATGTATTATATTATGTAGATTCAGGTGACTCGTACATCTCAATAGAGTTGTGAGACAAGTCTTGCTAATTCGAGAAATAAAGTGTTTCAAGGATACCATAAACACTCCCTTTTCTATAAAAGTCACAAATCTACTCCCATGGTTTATTAGCAAAAGCGATCTTCTATTTTTTTTACTGACATGACACCCCCTCGTGCGCCACCTCCTCATTATCGAGGCTTTACGATCGCACTCAGACACACCACACCCGATAGAACTCCTCTGGATGAGTGATCATCGGATGCAGAGACCTATACCTGACAACACACAGCACTCACAAGACAGAGACCTCCATATCTTCCGGTGGGATTCAAACCCGCGATCCCAGCAAGCGAGGGGCCACAGACTTACGTCTTAGACCGCACGGTAACCGGGATGGACATTCGCCATCATACGGAGAGGTAATTAGATAATTTGCTTGATGGCTACCCTATTTTGTGTGTGGTTTTTTTGTTCTTTACATCCTTCGGATTCTCCCCGTGTAGGTCTAGGACTGTGTTCTGTAAGACACTTTCCAATCTATTGCGTTCGGAACACTACATTCATTGACAGTTACCATTCCCACTTCAGATATTGACCCAACCGTTATGTTAGTAACAATGACGACATATTCACAGCTTCACCTCTAGTACAAAAATACGTACAGGATTTTTTTTTTCTTTTACGCATTCTGTGTAGAAACTTGAGATTTGAATAGTTTTGACGGGCAGCATCTCATTGTGTGAAACGTACCTAATTAATAACAAAACTAATTTGTACTTCTGTATTTACCATAAGCTCTGAGTCCCCGATCTTGCTTAAAAGGAATAGAACTCCTTTAAGTATTCGTGTAGGCAGACCTGAAACCGGCTTAATGTGAACAAGTCGAAATCCGTCGCCTGCATAATTATGCATATTTGTAATGCGGGGCAGAAAGAAGTTGTGTCAAATTGAAAATTTCTTATAAGATTATAAAATATCGTATTTGAAATGTCCATATATTTTCACAATGAAGATTACTTAAAGACGAAGGCAACAATATTATCAAAAGCTTGAAAATTTCCACCTGTCCACATGGCATCCACCATATTAGGCCGTCGCCCGTAGCAAAACATATGGTGCCTAATCTTCAAATTTAATTATAAGAAAATGTTTATTCTTAGTGAAATAAACAACAATATTGAAGGTAAGACATGCAGCTTTTTGGTCTCCACAACTTTAGAGCCAAACATTTTTTCTCTGCTAAGTATTTGATAGTTACGCTTGAGATGTGCGCAGAAAAGTGCGCAGAAACGTGTATCTCAGCAGTGCCTATTAAACATTTACGGTCGAGATACGAGCAGAAAAGCTTGCAGTTATTCGTGTTTAAGTGTTCGTTTATCTTGTCCGATTTTAATCAACACTGAACAGCCCTAAAGAGTCCGGTTAAAATTCCAATTATGAGATACCGTGGAAACCTCTTTAGCAATTCACGGTTTATTTCATGCATGAAGAGAGATAGCGGCTCATCGACTTTAAATGGCATGCGCAACAGGGCTCACGACGATAGACTAGCTTGACACAAAGAATTGATTCTGCTGGTGCCGACGTAGCGACAAGCCTCATGCGGTACTGGAACTTGGCAATATGGCGGTACAAGAGTCACTTCTTTAAAAGATCTTACAATTTGGAGAAAATGTCGCCTAGGGTAAAGTAAGAACAATAATAAAGAAACGAACCCTCAAGTCTGATGTACATTGTTGAGCAAGGTACATGAAGATTACGCAGTTTAAGCAGGAAATGATTAAAAGCCAGCGAGACTGCAGTGACCAGTAAGAATTTTTTTTTTGGGGGGGGGGGGGGAGCCGGTGCAAATTGCAGGGATCCGGCGATTTGGAAACGGCTCAGGTATCCGAATATATTGCGTATAATTTTGTCTTTCTCACTAATATCATTATGCTTTTAACCGTGTTTCATTCAGTTGTGACAATAATATTGTAGAGAGTTGAAGAATAAGAGACCAACTTGATGTCACTAGTTATTAAGTTTTATTTCACTTTTTATATGCTCAACATGTTTCGGATATTAATACATCCATCATAAGGAGCCTGCGACTTTTCTATTGTATCACCACATTGGTCGTGTGTTCTTGTTTCGATGTGTGTTGGAGTTTCGGTGTAGCTGGGTTGAGGTGGTATCCGTGCAGCAGGCTCCAGCCTGTTACACGGATACTGTTTCTTCAACTAGCACAATGATGCAAGGTCCAATATACATAGGATTGTAGAGAGTGTAATTGTTCTCAGTATCTTTTGATTCAAGTCTTAGGCCTACCTGGCGATGGCCCATTTCGACTGAAAATCATCGTAATCAAGTTTATCATACATAATAATGAGACGTTCTTAGTGGTGATAGAAGGTATTTTTTTCCAATAAATATCATTAACCGTCGACCTAAAAAATTAACCATTGCAGACTAAATCCAAGTCTCTCTGCAAAAAGAGTAGGTCTTTCCGATTTAATGTAAAGATTTTTAGCCTATCGACACGCACTGTGGGGATGGGGAGAGGGGATTTTTTTTTTCACTGGGGCCCCGAACCCGCTCTCGGCGGCCCTGAAGGGATGATTTTTCTTCGGGAGGTCCTCTGCCAATATACTAACTGTTCTTTCGTCAGTACGTCCAGGAAAAGTGTACGAATATTGTCTAAAACAAGACACAACCGCTCCCACATACCACCAAATTCAATAATCACCAACATCCCATCACTGGACATCACATATTACTGTCAGTTACTGACAGCATCTTTATATATATACTTACTTACTTACTTACTTACTCCATGGTGCATAGTCCTTCTTGAGAAGCTAACTGGTTTGCAGCTAGTCAAGAAATTCCCCGAATTTCACGGAACCCGAAGGTTCATTACCACACTCGCAAGCGTCCGCCATCTGTCTCTATCCAGGGCCAGCCCAATCCAGGCCATATACCCACATCCCACCTCCTGGAGATCCATCCTAATATTATCCACCCATCTACGCCTAGGTCTCCCCAGTGGTCTCTTTCCCTCCGGTTTCCCCACCCAAGACCCTACACAACTCCCTCTCCTCACCCGTACGCGCCACATGCCCAGACCATCTCGTTCTTCTCGATTTTATCACCCGCACAAATTTGGACGAGGAGTACAAATCATTTAGCTCCTCGTTATGCAATCTCCTCCATTACTCCGTTACCTCGTCCCTCCTAAGTTCAAATATTCTCCTCAACACCATGTTCTCAAACACCCTCAGCTTCCTTTCCTCCCGCAATGTCAACGACCAAGTTTCACACCCATAATATATATATGTAAACCTTCAATGGAATGAGACCGAAGGAAATGGTTTCTTGCGAGAGTAACGGTAAAGCAATCCCATTACAAGCCTGGACAGACCCTGATGGTTCCAGGAGGTTGAGACTCCCAGATTTCAAAACAATCGACATATGAAGATGGTAAGGATGTCAGCCCTACGCACCGGCCGCCTTTAATCTCAAAAACATTCCTGCTACTCATTTCTGTTGGAACCTGAGTCAACCCCAGGGCCTTAGGGCGGTCGGAGGAATATGTAAATGAAAAACTTCAATGACACCATTGGGAATTGAACCCGGGATCTTCCACTTGTAGTGCAGTGCCTCAACCAACTGTGCCACCGCGTACTCCTTTTTTTCAGAGAGTGAGATATACATTTCCACAAAGAACACAGTTTAGAAAGAACTGCTGTGAACGGGAAACGTTCACTATTTCACTCACTTTGAAAGTATGAAAGAAGGACCAGTAATCCTCTCACACTTGAAGAACATTCACTGACCACACATACACCTTGCAATTGACCCTCGCTCTTTATAGTTTCTTAGTTTGCCTGCAGTGACCTACATAAAACGAATAACTCATCGGACGTTTTAGAAAGTACATCTGATCATAAGATATGTTCCATAATTTCCTCCTTTCTATAACAATAATTAAGTGCATTCAACTACAACAATTTACAGCCCTTTAAAGGGAAATGTAAAATTTACGGAATTTCTTTAGTTCTCCTTTCAAACATTTTGCTCTAAAAAGCATTCCACGTTTAATGCATTAAAATTTTTTAAACATATCAATACATTTTGATGTTTTGCTGACCATGCAACTCAGTATAATCTCTGTAGGTGACCGTCCGGCCACCTACAGAGTGTGATGATACCAGATGCTGCATAATACAATTTTCACCTCCTGATGATGAGCACAGCAGTGCTCGAAACATGTGGAGACATATAATAAACTTATTATAAAACAAGAATTTGTATATTAAGTTGGTTAATTACTAAGAAAACAATACATTTCTTTGCCACGCAGCATTTAACAATAAAACTACACCACCTGCTTTAACATTTAAAATATTCCACATGTAAATTTTTCTACCTTTCCCTAATTTTCTCAGAATAAATCACCGGCTGTTCCCATAAATAATATTAACGAACTTGCCTCTGTAATGGAGAGGCATTATGTATCCCGTTACTTAGAAACTGATGTTTTTAAAGCCAGTTTTTTCAGGATCAAGAAACTAAATTTTTGACACTGCGGTTGAACTCCTAGCATGGCAGCAATTAAAAAAAAATGAGAAAATTTGGGACCAAATTTATTCAAACTGGAGTTCCGAAACACGGAACAAATTTACCACACCTTAACAACAAGAAGCCTGCTTTATGCCTATTACGAAGAACTTAAAACACGAGAGAAGTACGATTACAAAAGTAGCCTGACCAACAGCGTCCAAACTGAAAGGTTAAACTTTTCCGAAAATTCAACCACAGTTTCGCTGGTAAGCCAAGTGACGCGTGATAACTTTAACACTAAATGATGAAGCTGAGAAGAATAACACATGAAGAGTAGATCTTACCTCTCAGAAAACATATTGCATGTCATTTCTATAACGGAATAAATTCGCGTCACAAAGTTTAGGGCTTTGTTTCGTAAACCTGAATGAATGAAAACACTTGGAAAACATAGATGTAGATGGAAGGGTTTATTTCAAAAATTGTCTTAAAGAAGTAGGACAGAGAGCCGTCTGAATTCCTCTGGCACAGGACAGATATATATGGCGATTTGTTGTTAATACAGAAAAAAATTTTCAGGTTTCGTAAAGTATGGGGAATTTTTTTGACCAGCTGGGGAGCTACTAAAAGGGGGCTCCCACAGCAAAGTTAGTACAGTTAAAAACTTCCATTGTTATAAACCTTATTGTTGCACCGTGCATTTCGTAGAATCACTTCAATTATTAACCAACAATTGCACTTACATAAATTCCACATAAAAACACTTAAAAACAATTAAAATCACTCCGACATGTTTCGATCTTTTTTAGATCATCATCGCGGAGCTATGTTTCTCTTTGCTAAAGCTCGTTGCTACTCCGATAAAGGCTCCAATTTACCTAACCAAATATCGACTTCTGTAAATTAGAACCAGATAACAATGACCACTTAACACTAAGAGTGTTAAACTAAATAAAATAAATATATTTTTATTACGTGCGATAGGAAGACTGTAATGCTATATTGGATCGTTATTACGGGAAGCAAAGGAATGTCACTTCATTCAGCTGACAACATTTTGTCGTTAAGTGTTACCTTGTACAACACTAATACTACAAAAGACAGAAGTATCAGGTTGTGTGTGTGTGTTTGTGTGTGTCACAGTGTTCTAACAGTTATGCTTTACAGCTTGCATTTGAATAAAGAAACATGTTTCAGGAAGCTTGGTCGCTGACATTGAGGGAGGAGAGGAAGCTGAGGGTGTTTAAGAACATGGTGTTGAGGAGAATATTTGGACCTAGGAGGGACGAGGTAACCAGGGATTGGAGGAGACTGCATAACGAGGAGCTAAATGATTTGTACTCCTCACCCAATATTGTGCGGGTGATAAAATCGAGAAGAATGAGATGGGCTGGGCATGTGGCACGTATGGGTGAGGAGA
>Ga0136643_10011290_pt1 | contig 13247 bp, 20 predicted proteins | sample TergutLab28metaG_FD_96883 | JGI IMG/M metagenome (GOLD analysis project Ga0136643, IMG submission 96883) | Labiotermes labralis P1 segment gut microbial communities from Petit-Saut dam, French Guiana - Lab288 P1 (version 3) (version 3) | ecosystem: Host-associated > Arthropoda: Insects >...
CATTGTCCATCTAAATTATCTAGAAAAAGAAAAATTTTACATTCACAGCGGGGTTGCCAAAACCAACAAGGGTTACGCTGACCAGTCTGGCGACAGCTTTTCTTTGGTTCAATTACGTGATGGGCGGCTGATTGCCGCCCTGTCTGACGGAATGGGAAGTGGCGAAAAAGCAAAAGAAGGCAGCGAAGCCGCAATCGAGTTACTAGAGGAACTAATGGAAAAAGGCTTCAAAAAAGACATAGCCATAAAACTGATAAATTCTGCCCTTTTACTAAAATCCAGTGACGAATTTTTCTCCACCCTCGACATTTGTGTGGTTGACCTTAACACAGGACTTGCCGAATTTATGAAAATTGGTGCATCTGCCAGCTACCTGCTACGGGATGGCAAAGCCCAAGCAATCGGCTCTTGGACATTGCCTGTTGGCATACTAGAAACCGTGGAAATTGACACCTGCGAGCGATACATTACCCACGGCGACATTGTCATAATGATGACTGACGGCGTTGCCGACTCTGTTAAAAGTGGCGACGACACTTGGTTGCACCGCATCCTAGAAAATCTACCAACCAAAAACCCGCAGGACATTGCCGACCACATACTAGCAGAAGCCAAACGAAACCATGGTCACGACATCAAAGACGATATGACTGTCCTTGCCTTACGTATTCTAAACCGTAATTAAAATAAGCATCCCGAAGTCTTGTTCGGGACGCTTATTTGCTGTGTCACTAAAAATAATCCTTTGCACAGTTTTCTGTTTGTATTCGAGGTGGATTGAAGTGAAAGACTTCTTATTAAACCGTCAATGAAAGTCCGAGGGGCATACATTCAAAAATACTGCCAAATCACTAATTCTTGTGAATGCTAGAATTTCATGTTTTGCACCAAAAAGAGAGCTAAACATATAAATTCTGTTGTTGGTATGTAGTATTTGAGTTGAACGGTGTCCGCAATGGCTTTGCAAAGTATAAATGTTATTACCTTCGCTCACAAATGTCCCGCTCTCCAATGGCTGAAATTGTTGGTATATAAAATAATTTCCAACATAATCAAGTCCATTAAAGCGAAACGCTATGTACAAAGCGTCTTCTGAGGTTTGTTCTCCGAAGATATATGTACCTAAGATATTTTTGTTCTCACCATCAAGGATAAACATCGCATTTACCACAAGAGAAATCGCTAGCAATATACCTAGAAGGGGTGACACTAACTTTCTAAAGTTCACTGTATTATACTTCCGACTACTTGAGTGGTAAGAACCTGTTGGATAGGAACTCTAACATTGCCCCTATGTACCACTACCCACTCTGAACGGTCGCCTCCTGGCATACCCCAAGGACATCTGTGAACAATATACTCTTCAGTTACGTTCGGTGTTGCTTGATATGTGGTAGTAACGTGCAACTTAACTGCATTTGTAGGGTGGGCAGGTACATTTACGCCCCGTCCCGTGCTAGTGGTAACTGTTCTGCCCAAGTTTAAGGATACCGACATCATATTGAAAGGAGCCGGAAAACCCACGTTAACACTTGCCGAAATCGATCCGGAACCACTCGTTGAGTGCCACAGAAATCCCCCTTGCGGGAAAACGTATCCCCGTGACAACTGACCTCCGGCAAATCCACTGGCAGATACATTTCTTGGTTGACCAGTGGTTACTCTTAATATAGGCCAGTAATGAGGTTGAATACCTACATATCCATCCGAACTGGTCGTCATCAATCCTCTTTCTTCCAAAAGCATTTCCATTTGCAACGCAAGTAGTCTCTCGGTTTCCCTTTCAACTTCTTCTGGTGTGTTCAAAGTGATAACCACAGAATCGTATGTAACATATTGCTGTTCGTCATCAACAGAAATTGATATTTCTGGGGGTTGTGCTTGGTCTGCCAGTAGGTAATAACTTATTTCAGACGCACTAACAGGCAGAGCCATGAACAACATTAACAAGGTCATTACCATTACGGTAAATCTGAATTTCAACTTTTTCATTTTGTTTCCTCCTATTACAATAATATTTGGGCAAACATCCGTGATAGCCAATCACGACTTTACCCATCTCATACTTAACTGTTAGAATGTTGAAGGGAATTGGTCTGACGCTTCTCTCCGAGAACTGATTATTAATGGTCACGTTCGCTTATAAGTCAGTTAGCCTGCCCTCTCATTCGCAGTGTTCGTTTTACGCAGGTAGTCCCGCCGTTTGGTGCGTTCGTGTGACTCGATAGATTGAATAGGTATTGAGAGAAGGCTGGAAGCCATTGCCCAAATACTATTGTATCGGAGGAGCTACAATTGAACGCTGTTGGTATTGACATTTCCAAAGGCAAGAGCATGGTGGCTATCATGCGTCCTACGGGTGAAGTTTTAGTTAAGCCTTTTGAGGTTTCTCATGGAGAAGATAACCTCAAAGAATTATCCGTCAAAATCCTTTCATATGGAGAGAACACAAGGGCTATCATGGAAGCTACAGGGCGTTACCATGAGCCAGTAGCTAAAATACTCAATGAAGCAGGAATATTTGTCTGTGTTCTTAATCCTGTAGTTATTAAGCAATCTGGGGCTGGGTCTGTTCGTAAGGTTAAAAGCGATAAGAAAGATGCCCTAAAGATTGCTAAATACGGTATTGACAACTGGCGTGATTTGCGTCAACATAGCCTTATGGATATTACTCGTAGGCAGTTAAAACTGTTTAGCCGCCAATACAACTTGCATATGAAAACTGTTACAGCTTTGCAAAACAATCTGATTTCTTTGTTAGATGCTACATACCCCAATGTTAATCGCTTGTTTTCAAGCCCAGCAAGGGATGATGGTAGCCAGAAATGGGTTGATTTTGCTATGCACTTTTGGCATGTAGACCTTGTTACAAAGCTCAAATTTGAAACATTTGCAGACCGCTATCTAAAGTGGTGCAGGCGTAATGGCTACAAGTTTTCACTAACCAAAGCCGAGATGATACATAGCACAAGCAAAGGTTTGTTTGCTACCCTGCCAAAGTCCGATGAAGCCAAACTCCTAATAACATCAGCCATTTCTGCTCTTAACCAAACCATGAAGGTTCGTGCATCTGTTAGGCAAGAGGTCGTTCGCATAGCAAAACTTTTGCCTGAATACGCCTCTGTATCAGCTCTTTACGGTGTGGGTGAAATAACAGCGGCACAGTTGATGGCGGAGCTTGGTGATGTACGCCAGTTTGCCAATCGTGGTGCTATCGTTGCCTTTGCTGGCGTAGACCCAGAAGTCAATCAATCTGGTACACAAAATCGCATTAGCAATAAAGCCAGCAACGGGGTTCGCCGCATTTGAGAAAGACCTTGTTTCAAGTGGTCAGTACATATCTCAAGCGCTCTCCTGCTGATGAGCCAGTCTATCAATTTCTGGACAAGAAACGTAAAGAGGGCAAGCCCTATTACGTCTACATGATGGCTGGCAGCAATAAATTCTTGCGCATTTATCACGCTAGGATTAAGGAGTATTTGAACAGTTTAGATGAAAACCACTTAGCTCAATAATCCATCCATCAATCCTATCAGCCAGCTAAACGTTGTTGGCTTATTTGTGTTGTCTTTTTTATTGACTAAAAGTTTTTTGAACTTTTTTCAAAAAAGACTTGACTTTTATTTGCAGGACTTATAATAATCGTGGAGCTTTGCTCCATTTTGTGCAATAAGTGGCTGTACACACCATTATTGTCTAGTTATGTAAATATATTTACCATTTTATTGTATCATCCCCCCACCACTTGTCAAGGCTTTTTTCTAAATTTCTCCAAAAAAATATAAAAAATCCCTAATGCCTATGCAAAAGGGATTTTTATGATTATACTAATTCAATATAAACTTCCTCGGCGTTATCGCCTTTACGCTTGCCGATTTTAATGATACGAGTGTAGCCACCCTTACGGTCAGCATAACGTGGTGCGATTTCGTTAAACAGCTTTTCAGGCATATTAACAGGCTTAGACAGGCTACGCTTTTTGCGACCGTCAGCTGGCACTTCCGTCACAGGGTACAGGATTGCAAGCATTTTACGGCGGGCATTTAGGCGGGATGGGCTGTCAACTTTAACAGTCCGCTCCTCGGTGTCATAAACGGTGACACGCTTGCCATTTTTGTCCTCACGGACACGTTTGCCCTCTGCATCTTTGCGTGGCACTTTGAAAGATTTTGTGACTTCTGTAAAGTTGTCTCTTTCTGCCACCGCTAGGGTTATAAGCTTTTCTGCCACCTTGCGCACTTCTTTAGCACGGGTTTCGGTTGTTTTAATGCGCCCGTGGTAAAGCAGGTTGGTGGTAAGATTACGCATCATGGCCTTCCTCTGGGAGGATGTGCGGCCAAGTTTTCTATAGCCAGGCATTTTTATACCTCCTTTTTCGGTAAATTACGAATTACACGTCTTCGCCAGGACGCAAGGCAAGTCCGAAGTCTTCAAGGCGTTTCAAAACTTCTTCTAATGATTTGCGACCTAGGTTTCTGACTTTTATCATTTCGTCTTCGGTTTTCATTACCAAATCTTCTACGGTGTTGATGCCTGCACGCTTCAAACAGTTGTAGGAGCGGACGGACAAGTCCATTTCTTCGATGGACATTTCCAAAACCTTAAACTTATTGTCCTCCTCTTTTTCTTGAAGAATGACGGTTTCCCTAGCGTTTTCACTAAGATTTATAAAAAGGCTTAGATGGTCGCTGAAGATTTTAGCACCCAAAGACACCGCTTCATCTGGGCTGATTGTGCCGTTGGTCCAAACTTCCAATACCAGCTTGTCAAAGTCCGTCACCTGCCCTACACGAGTGTTTTCCACTTGAAAATTGACCCGCTTAACAGGGGTATAAATGGAATCCATAGGGATGACGCTGATGCCAGTACCATATTGTTTGTTTTTCTCAGCAGAATCGTAGCCGCGTCCTGTGGTGATTGTCATCTCCGCAGTCAGGCTGGCATTTGCCCCCGAAAGGGTTGCTATGTGCAATTCTGGGTTTAGAATTTCTATGTCACTGTCAGCCTTAATATCTCCAGCAGTAAGTACGCCTTCGCCAGAAAACTCGATATAGGCTCTTTTTGGTTCGTCAGTAGACGATGTGTTTTTTATGGCAACATCTTTCAAGTTAAGGATGATTTCGCAAACATCCTCTTTTACGCCGTCGATTGTGCTAAATTCATGTAAAACACCATCGAACTTAATATTTGAAATTGCAGCACCTGGCAGAGATGACAGCAAAATGCGACGCAATGAATTGCCCAAGGTTGTGGCATAACCACGCTCTAAAGGCTCTATCACAAAACGACCATAGCTGGCATCTCCGCTCATTTCTGCAATATCTATATGAGGCTTTTGAAATCCGACCAAGTTCTAACCTCCCTCTAAATCCACATTATATACGAGTATGTTGAGCCAATTGTTTCGATGTGGTAGCGACAAGAGTTTCTACAAGAAACTCTGATAGCGAGCATCGAAAGAATTGTGCGAAACAACGAGTATATAATGTCTGTTTACGGTAATAATTACCAATTCTTATTTAGAGTATAACTCCACGATAAAGGTTTCATTCACTGGAGTATCAATTTGTTCTCTTGTAGGGGAAGTGATAATTCTACCCTTTAGGTTTCCAGCATCAGCTTCCAGCCAAGTTTCCACACGGCGACCAGATGTGGCAGCGGTAATATCCTTAAAACGCACAGAATCCTTGCGACTTTGACTTACCTCAATCACATCGCCAACTTTGGTGTGGAAAGATGGGATATTAACCTTTCTGCCGTTTACAGTGATAAGCTTGTGGCTTACCAACTGACGGGCTTCCATACGTGTGCGTGCAAGACCAAGACGATACACCACATTATCCAAACGATGCTCCAAAAGCACCAAAAGGTTTTCGCCAGTGATACCTGTACGCATATTGGACGCTCTGTCATAATATCCACGGAATTGCTTCTCAAGCACACCATAACAAAACTTAGCTTTTTGCTTTTCTTTCAACTGTAAGCCATATTCACTATGCTTTTTACGGCTCATAGGTGGCTTTTTCTTACTTTTTTTACTTGACCCAGTGAAGCTTGCTTCGATGCCAAGGCTACGAGAACGCTTCATAACGGGGGTTCTGTCAATTGCCATCTATACTATACCTCCACTCTCATTAGATTCTACGACGTTTTGGTGGTCTGCAACCGTTATGGGGAACAGGCGTAACGTCTTTTATCATGGACACTTCAAGACCAGCAGCAGACAATGCTCTGATGGCCGCTTCACGTCCACCACCTGGACCCTTTACAAAAACTTCCACAGACTTCAAACCAAACTCTTTGGCAGCATTTGCAGCAGAATCCGCCGCAAGTTGTGCCGCATATGGCGTGGACTTACGGGAACCCTTAAAGCCCAAACCACCAGCAGAAGCCCAGCAAAGAGCGTTGCCGTTAGCATCGGTGATGGTAACAATAGTATTGTTGAAAGTGGCTTGAATGTGGGCTTGCCCAAAGTTTACCACTTTTTTATCACGGCGACGACGAGTCGTGCCTTTTTTAACTACACGTTTTGACATTTATTGTCGTCCTCCTCTATTTCTTCTTGTTAGCAACAGTACGTCTTGGGCCTTTACGTGTGCGGGCATTAGTTTTTGTACGTTGCCCACGCACAGGAAGTCCACGACGATGGCGAATTCCTCTATAACAGCTAATTTCTGTAAGCCTTTTAATGTTTAGGGCAATTTCACGACGCAAGTCACCCTCGACAATTTGGTTTTTCTCAATGGCTTCACGAATTTTGGCAACCTCATCATCCGTTAAATCCCTTACACGTGTGTCGGGATTAACCCCAGCAAGCTTCAAAAGCTTGCCAGAAGACGAGCGTCCAATGCCGTAAATATAAGTGAGTCCAATTTCAACACGCTTTTCACGGGGTATATCTACACCAGCTATACGAGCCATACAGACCCTCCTTATCCTTGTCTTTGTTTGTGCTTAGGATTTTCACAAATAACCCTGACAGCACCTTTACGCCTAATAATTTTACATTTTTCACACATGGGTTTTACCGATGGTCTAACCTTCATGGTAATCCTCCTTTATGCTGACCGACGCCGAGTGTACAAATACCCAGCCAGTCTACTATCTCCTACACACCTACCGCTACGTCATTGCGAGCAAAGCGAAGCAATCTCCTATTTGTCACGCCAAATGATACGTCCTTTAGTAAGGTCATAGGGACTCATTTCTACCAGAACCTTGTCGCCTGGTATGATACGTATAAAATTCATTCTCAATTTACCCGAGATGTGGGCGGTGATGATATGCTTGTTTTCCAGCTCCACCTTAAAAGTGGCGTTGGGAAGCTTCTCCACAACAATACCCTCAACCTCAATACCGCCGTCTTTAGCCATGAGAAAAATCCTCCTCTTAGTACCTATAAAAGCATTTGATGAGCCAATTTCTCGGCATGGTAGCGACAGAAGTTCCCGAAAGGAAGCTTCGATAGCGTGTGCCGAAAGAAATTGTGCAAAACAGCTTTTATAGGTGCTTATTGAATGCCATTTTAATTGTAGCTCGAAAATCAGCATCTTTTAGATATGCACCTGTTGTAATTATCTGGGCGAGATTTTTGTCCATATAATTCATGGGTTGCAAATGCTTGGTCTTTTTTCGCTTAGGGTTATCCAAACGACGACTTTTCCCATCTACAAGAAGTGCATAATCACCTTCTAGCTTGGTAACAACAAAGGCTACACCCTTGTCCCTTCCAGCTTTTGAAATAACAATTTGACCAACTTGCAAATCCATTCACTTTACCTAATCGTTAAAATTTCTGGCTCGCCATCGGTTATTAGCACGGTGTTTTCATAATGGGCAGATAGTTCGCCATCTGCAGTTACCACCGTCCATTCGTCTTCTAAGATTACCACCTCATGGGTTCCTAGATTAACCATAGGCTCAATTGCCAATGTCATGCCTGGCTGAAGCCGTGGTCCACGCTTTTTATCCCTAAAATTAGGGATTTCGGGGGCTTCATGCAAAGCCGCCCCAACGCCATGACCAACAAACTCTCGCACAATGGACATCCCCTGACCTTCAGCATATGACTGAATTGCTCCAGAAATGTCAGCAATAAAATGTCCTTTTTTGGCATACTTTATGCCCTCAAAAAAACTTTGGCGGGTCACATCAATAAGCCGCTGTGCATCATCAGAGATTTTGCCCACAGCAAAGGTGCGTGCCGCATCCCCGTGGTAACCATCTTTATAAGCACCAATGTCGATACTGACAATGTCGCCCTCTACCAGCTTTCGAGAACCTGGGATTCCATGTATCACCTGTTCATTAATAGAAATGCAGGCAGACTTGGGAAAACCCCGATAATTCTTAAAGCTGGGAATTGCACCACTCATTTTAATGAATTTTTCAACAGCACCATCCATCTCTCTGGTGGTTATTCCAGGGGCAATAATACTCTCCAAAAGCTCAAAAGCTTCAATAACAACACGGCTGGCTTTTCGCATTTTTTCGACTTGAGCCACATTTTTCAAAATAATTGCCATTTTTAATTAGCTACCTTTTCTCAAGTCCTTTTTCTTCCAGCACTTTAATCAAATCTTCAGTGATTTTGAAGGCATCGCCTGACCCGTTCACTTCCAACAACACGCCTTCCCTTCTGTAAAAGTCTACAACAGGGGCAGTTAGGTCGTGATACAATTGCAAGCGACGCTTTACCGTATCAACGGTGTCATCAATACGCTGGATAAGTTCTGTTCCACAATTATCACATTTGCCCTCAGTTTTAGGTGGCAAAAAGTGGATATGGAACATACTGGCACATTTGGGGCAAATTAAGCGACCCACAATACGCTGGATAATTTCATTGTCTGGCACATTAAAACTTATTGCCAGGTCAATGGGTGCACCTATACGTTTGCAAATGGCTTGAAGGGCAAGAGCTTGGGAAAAAGTGCGGGGAAAGCCATCTAAGATAAAATGGTCTTCCTCTGCTGCGATACCTTCAACAATGGAAAGCATCAACTCATCAGGTACCAAGTCCCCCCTGTCCATCAACCTTTTCACAGCACGACAAATTGCGGAATCTTTTTTAGTTTCTTCCCGCAAAATGTCGCCTGTAGAAATGTGCTTCATGCCAAAATGCTTTGTTAGGGCTTGGGCCTGTGTGCCTTTACCAGCACCCGACGGCCCTAGAATTACTATTCTCATAATAATATCTCCCTAGATTTATTGTGCGTCCAAAAAGACACTTAGCTAGCCAAAAAGCCTTTGTAATTACGCATAAGAAGTTGTGCTTCGATTTTCTTTGCAAGGTCTAATGCTACATTTACAGCGATTATGATGGTTGTACCACCAAAACCAACTGGAATACCGAAAATCCACTCCATTACGATGGGCAACAAGGCTATGATTGTGTAAAACATTGCACCAACCCAAGACATACGGGTAACGGTACGCTGTATATATTCTGTAGTGGGTTTACCTGGGCGGATGCCTGGTATAAAACCACCGTTTTTCTTCAAGTTTTCCGACATTTCTGTTGGGTTAATGCTAAAAGACGCATAGAAGAAGGTGAAAGCAAAAATCAACACAACATAAATGGGAGCACCTGTAAAGCTAGACATATCCAAGAAGCTGGCCGCAGTTCCAAGCCAAGCAACATCTGGGAAAAACATCCTTACCATATCAGGAAAACCTAGAACAGACATGGCGAAGATGATTGGTAGTACACCAGCCAAATTAACTTTTACAGGTATAAAGCTGGATTGTCCACCAAACATTTGGCGTCCAACCATTTTTTTGGAATACTGCACAGGCAATTTTCTTTGACCTTCGCTTATCAAAACCACAAGGGCAACCATAAACACAAAGGACAAAGCTATAATTGCCACAGAAATGGCATTCCAAACACTTCCGAGAGAGGCATCGTAAAGCATTACCAACCCTCTAGGCAATGCGGATAAAATGTTGGCGAAAATGAACAATGAAGCACCGCTTCCTAGTCCCTTTTCTGTCAACAATTCGGACATCCACATGATAAACATTGTACCAGCTACCATGGTAAGGGTTGCCACCAAATACACACCTATGTTTTGGTGTACAAAAACATCTCTCCAAGAGAAAATCATACCAGCAGCTTGTAGTAAAGCCATACCAACCGCAAGGTATCTGGTGATAGCATTGATTTTTTTGCGACCCTCTGCCCCTTCTTTTTTCATTCTTTCAAGAGGAGGCACAGCAACAGTAAGTAACTGCATTATGATGCTGGCAGTAATGAACGGACCGATACCCATCATAAAGATGGTACCCATCTCACCACCCACAAGCATTGCTAAAATGCCCATGTCACCAACCGCTGCCGCCATCATTTCTCTAAGGCCTTCTTGGTCAAGACCTGGCACAGGTATAAAAGAACCTATACGGAAAATGAAAAGTATAAGCAAAACATACAAAAGTTTTTTGCGTAAATCCTTAACTTTCCATGCCTTATGAAATACACCAAGCATTAAATCACCTCGGCTTTTCCGCCTGCAGCCTCAATTTTCTTGATGGCACTTTCACTAAAGTAATTTACCTTAACATCTAGCTTCTTTGAAAGTTCTCCTTGACCCAAAATCTTAACGCCATCACGGGCGTTGGATACCAAGCCTTTGGATTTCAAAGCCGCAATGTCAACGGTCTCGCCAGCTTCAAACACATTAAGGTGAAACACATTAATGGTTACAATATCAAGGCTGTTTCTATTTTTGAAACCACGCTTTGGTAAACGGCGGAAAAGTGGCAATTGTCCACCCTCAAAAAGCGGGCGTGTGCCGCCGCCAGAACGGGATTTCTGCCCGTCACGACCACGACCAGCAAGCTTGCCGTTACCACTACCATGTCCCCTACCCTTACGCCAAGCTTTGAATTTAGAGCCTTCCGCAGGTTTAAGTTGACCTAACTGCATTTATTTCACCTCCGTTAGTTGCTAAACTTGCTCCACTTTAACCAAGTGGCTAACTTTTTTAATCATGCCACGGATGGCATCGTTGTCTTTTTGGATAACGCTGGAGTTTACCTTGCCAAGACCCAAAGCTTTAACATTTAAGCGTTGCTTCGGCTTGGTACCAATGGTGGATTTAACCAGCGTGATTTTAAGTTCTGCCATGTTAATCCCTCCAATTATGATGTAACTTCTTCTACAGTTTTGCCACGCAAGCGTGCAATTTGCTCTGGCGTTTTAAGGCCTTTAAGACCTTCAAACACAGCCGCAACCACATTATGCTTGGTGCGAGAGCCGATACATTTTGTGGTGATGTTCTTAATGCCAGCCATTTCCAAAACAGCACGCACAGAACCACCAGCAATTATACCAGTACCAGCAGGGGCTGGCTTCATAACCACATTGGATGCACCATAATGCCCGATATGTCTATGGTAAATAGAGTCGTTTTCATTACGCTCCACATAAATCATATTCTTTTTGGCATCTTCACGCCCTTTGCGGATGGCTTCAGCAGTTTCGCTTGCCTTGCCAAGACCATAGCCCACGTGACCATTACCGTCACCAACTACAACCAACGCAGAAAAGCTCATTGTGCGTCCACCTTTTACAACCTTGGTAACACGTTTGACCGTAACCAGTCTGTCCATCAGCTCCAAGGCATTAGCATCTATCTTCTTCTTCATACTACCTCCTTAGAATACAAGGCCAGCTTCACGGGCCGCATCTGCCAAGGCTTCAACTTTACCGTGATATTTATATCCAGCTCTGTCAAAAACAACCTCTTTAACGCCCAAAACAAGGGCTTTTTTTGCAATAGCTTCACCAACCGCCTTTGCTGCATCCACATCCCAAGTTTTTGTCAAAGACAAATCTTTGTCACGTGTGCCAGCCGCTGTGATGGTGTGCTGTTTAACATCATCTATAATTTGTGCGTACATATGCTTGTTGGAACGAAACACGGTAAGTCTTGGCATGGTAGCCGTTCCGCTTACTTTGTTTCTAATCCGCAGATGCCTCTTTTTTCTCGCAATTTTGCGAGCGGGCTTCTTTATCATATGGCTATGCTCCTTTCAGTCGCAATGACTAATTACGAATTACTATTTCTTACCAGACTTACCAGCTTTACGACGCACGTGTTCGCCAACATAGCGGACACCTTTGCCTTTGTAAGGCTCTGGCGCACGTTTTGAGCGAATGTTTGCAGCGTATTGACCGACTTTTTCTTTGTCGATGCCAGTAATTGAAATTTTTGTGTTGCCGTCCACGGTGGACTCCACACCATCTGGGTCAATCATCACAACAGGATGGGAGTAGCCCAAAGTAAGTGTAAGTTCCTTACCAGCCTTTGCAGCACGATAACCAGTACCAATAATTTCTAAATCCTTTTTGTAGCCATCAGTAACGCCTACAACCATGTTGGAAATTAGTGTTCTAGTCAAACCATGCAGAGACTTGAAACGCTTCAAATCATTTGGTCTTGCAACTTTTACAAAACCATCCTCGACGGAAATTTCCATCTCTGCAATCAACTGGCGAGAAAGTTCGCCCTTTGGACCTTTAACCGTGATAAAATTACCTTCTGCAAGCTTAATATCAACGCCAGCTGGCACGACAATCGGCTCTTTACCAATTCTTGACATAATTCACCTCATATGTTTTTGGTCGCCTTTTCTGTCAATTAGCGACTATGCTTCAACTACCAAACAAACGCTAGAACTTCGCCACCAACGCCCGCACTGCGTGCTTGCCTGTCAGTCAAAATCCCTTGGTTTGTAGATACAATCGCACACCCAAGACCGTTAAGCACCCTTGGAATTTCGCCACTGCCAGCATAAACACGCAGACCAGGCTTAGAAATTCTTTTGATACCAGTGATAACCTTCTCGTTTTTGGTGCGTCCATATTTTAATGTAATGCGAATATTTTTCTTAACCGCATCGCCAACAATCTCATAACCTTTTACATAGCCTTCGTCAACCAAAATTTTGGTGATGGCTTCTTTGGTTTTGGATGATGGAATGTCCACGGTTGTATGTCTTGCGGAATTTGCGTTCCTAATTCTGCTGAGCATATCAGCAATTGGGTCGCTCATTGCCATAACTAAAACCTCCTTCGACTACCAAGACGCTTTGCGCACGCCTGGAATTTGTCCCTTATAAGCCAATTCTCTGAAGCAAATACGGCAAATACCATATTTACGCAAAACAGAGTGGGGTCTGCCACAGATTTTGCAACGGCTGTAACCCCTAACTGTGAATTTTGGCTTTCTTTGTTGCTTTAC
>Ga0136643_10011294_pt1 | contig 13245 bp, 15 predicted proteins | sample TergutLab28metaG_FD_96883 | JGI IMG/M metagenome (GOLD analysis project Ga0136643, IMG submission 96883) | Labiotermes labralis P1 segment gut microbial communities from Petit-Saut dam, French Guiana - Lab288 P1 (version 3) (version 3) | ecosystem: Host-associated > Arthropoda: Insects >...
ATAAGGTTCCCTCAAAAGGAAAAAACACTCCAATGATAAAAAAAACACCTTTGTCAACTTTTTTTCTTGTCTTAAAAAAAAAAACCTACCCCCCCCCCCCCCTTCCATTACTGTACTCAGAGCACATTCCAGTGACATTGATAGTAATTTATAGTGTTAACTCACAAACAATCAATAAGATTCAAAGACCCAATGGTGTGGACAGACATACAGATATCAAAATGAGAAATCCTATGAAAAATGATGATCAGTAAGATGTTAATCAGATCATCCAACACATACCTGCAACTGGAGCGAATTCAAAGATGTAAGTGGAGGCAGCAGTCTGTGCATTAAATGATAACAAAGGACCTCAGTGTGTTATTCATATGTAAATGACAATGGTGTAAATCCATGAATGAAGAAACACATTTATTTGTCTTGTACATACAATGCAAACTATGTCACCAAATATACTGTATAAACAAGATTGTGGAGGAAGTCCCACCAGTGGGATGCACAATGGGGGAGAGAAGGGGTTCCTGTCCTCACTGTCCTACAGAGTTCTTAGTCACAGTTTATATCCTGTACAGAAGTTCTACACGTATCCTTACACTGTTCTTTCAGTCATTCAGTCTGCTGGACTGGCAACACTGCTCTCAATGACATCACAAAGAACATCCCAACCAACATGTTTCTCCAAGAATATGGCACTAGATGCAAGTGCCATAAATCACATTTTCAAAAATTTCCCAACTTTACCTTATTTTTTGGTACAGGTTGTTGAAAGAATGTTACAGGTAAGTTGCCCATCCTGTTCACTGCAAAGCTTTTGGACAGCACAACCATGCTGTATGAAACTGTAAATTATTCTATTCTCAACAAACAAAAAAAGGTACCTCAATCCAACATAACTGGAAATATTTTACAAAAATTTATACAAAAAGCTGCATCCCTTAATTCACTTATTATACACTTAAATACATGAAACTCAAGCAAGCTTCTTTTAAATTTAGTTACTTTCTTTTGATACCACTTCATTCTCAGCAGCAATGATTCCCATTCCAAAAGAAATGCATAAATGGGAAGACAATCCTAAAATGGATCTTGCCTTGAAATGTCAATACATAAGGCAAATTTTGAAAGCACATCTCTGTACAACATGTATATGGATGGATGGTTGGATGGATGGATGGATGGATGGGTGGATGGATGGATGGATGAGTACGGAGCACTAGTGGAGTGATTCTCACTTGGTCCACCAAAAATCCCACATGAATTAGACTGGGTTCAAATGTGAGCCCCATGGTGACAGGCCAGCAACTAACCACCTGTCCTATGGCGATGCCCCACATCCATGTCACGCATAAGAACATGTATTTTATTTCAGGAAAAATGTAAAAATTTCCTGTACTTATATCACACACCCACAGTTGCACACTTCTCAAACCTGTATGAGTAATTACTGACATCTGCAGAGTGCCTTCAACAAGGATTATGATTCAAATGCAATTTATGTCCCTAATGTCACCAGTGTTCAAGTTGCTGCAAGAAGCGTTGTTTAGTGTGTCCCTAAACATGGCATTAGGTCACAGGTGATCCAATGCCCATCTAGACTGAAGATGCATTACGTTTGTCTTAATACCGACAATATGGGCACTGTCTTCGCCGCCGCTGGTGCGAATTCTGCTGCTTCCTACAGGGAAGCCATCAAGCCATCATTTACACATTACTAAAATTAAGATAGAAGTACTAAAAATCAATACAGTTCTTTTAAAAACATAGAGCTAAAACTGACCTGATTGCTTTAAGTATTCTCTTAATGATCTGGTTTTGCTTCTGCCAGTATGATGGGATTTGGAATCTTAAATTTTGAATAAAATGAATCCTCCAAGAATTTGCAACATAAAGCTTAAAAATCAATTCCTGTCCCTGTTTCTATTTAAATACTTGCTTTGTATTTCATTTTGCAGTAAAGTCAAATATTGTACACTAAACCTTCTCTTAAATCTATGTGGAGATTCTTAAGTTTGTGGTTTAGTGAAGGTGATTCTTTTTTGAATTACCTCTGTGTATAGTCTCCACCTGCAACACAGAACATAGAATCATATACACACTTGTTCAACAAAAAATTATAAAAATGGAATAGAGTTAAAACTGTCTGTAGCATCAACAGCCACTGACACCATACACGTTTTAACTGCTTGTGAATATTTATTACTCAATTCCCTTATCCGCCACAAGAAACTCAATAACACCTTGCTGTTTCAAATGCACATCCCATACCACGCCAATTTGATGACCCCTATTCATGCGCAAGAAAACATTGTTCAATGGTACTGGAGGAGCAAGAAGGATTTTCAAATTTAACCACATAAAAACTGCACACATTTCCTGCTGATTTTGATTGAAGCATAAAAAGTGTTGCAAAATGTTCTGAGTAACACTTGTACTTCAAATTAGAGCTACCTGAAAAGTGGCAGGAAAATAAAGCAGTGTGGATAAGTTCTGACACTTTTCTTACCTGCATCCCAGGCAAATGACCATGGCCCACCCCCATTAATGGTAACTGGCCCTGCTCCACCCACAAAGTTGAATTCTGTAATTTGAAATTTCTTAAGTGAATTAGTGCCATCAAGCATATTCATTACACTATCAATACAGATGCAGACAAAACAGTGTGTGTTCTTTACGCATCTTTTAATGCTACTGTAAATTGACCTTTTCATTTCTAAGACTGTTACAAACTGCTGAAAATTTTTATGCCAGCACTGAACGTACTTTTCAGCAGACACAAAATGTAGGAATTTGGCCATGAACATAACATTAGAGGTTTTGATAGAAGCCATCCCGTTGTGTTTTGCATTAATACAGTCATTTTTTCAGTCAATAACACAACCTATATTGGTAATCAATATTAAAAATTCGGTGACATGTTTTGGGTCATTGGAACCATCATCAGGCAAAATACAAAAACACAGTACTGGTATATTCAGCGAGTGTGCACACTATGGGATCCCATATTGGTTACAATATATATTGACATTAAAGTTCATGTTTAATTCTGTTAGCTGATGTACTTAAAATATATACATGTATAAATAAATCCTGTCGGTATATCTTTGTTAAAATGCTTAAAATGCTAGACTACATATGTATTACAAGTATACCAAGTTCTTGTCAGATGGGGTTGCAGCTAATATTGTCACTCGTTGGTCATATTATAGGTTGTAGAGATATGTTAGTATCTTCTTGCCATTATATGAAAGGCAACTTCTGAGTTATGTATCACATGCTAATGTAATTTGTACCATTGTTTCATCAGAGGTTTCTTCTTCTTTTTATGTCCTATGGAAGACTGAATTCTAAGTTGTATAACATGTTTTCTGGCTCTTATCAACACTGTTCTAAATACTATGGTTACAGTTAAAACTGTGAAGGTTTTGTACATTCAAACCCTGCATAGTTTTACAGGATGGGTATATCCATATATTGAAGGATGTCTTGTATGTACCATATTAGAGGTTCTGTAATAGTAATGGTGACTTTAGTTGAAAGTAGTAATCTAGTTATAAAATTAATTATAGGTATGTGTGTGTACTTATGGTTTAAATTTGCAGGATGGTTAATTGTGTGTGTCTGCGTGTAGTGAGAACTCGTAACAGGTGTGTGCAGAAGAACTGGTTGTTATAGTTATGTGTGCTCTGTTGGTGTCTTCTAGAATTACTGTTTCGAATATTACATTTGGTTTGACTGCACATTTGTCATTTATCTGGTTGTTAATTCATGTTTCTTTGTAAATGTAAAATTTTTCCATAGTATCCAACATAATGCCTTCACTCATAATATGTATTACGCTCATGATGTTTTCTATGGGGCCAATGGAGTGCTTATTGTCTAGTTGGTATTGGGCAAGTTTAGACTTGTTTTTCGTGTTTTTATAATCGTGGAAGTGTTCCTGAATCTTACGTGAAATGGTCTGTCTGTTCTTATGCACGCACCCACCCCATAAAACTATGCAGGGTTTGAATGTACAAAACATTCACAGTTTTAACTGTACCCATAATATTTAGAATAGTGCTGATAAGAGTCAGAGGACGTATGCTATTCAACTTAGAACTCAAGTCTTCCATAGGACATAAAAAGAAGAAATTTGTGATGAAACAATGCTATAAATTCAATTAACATTACACAGTGTACGTCAGCACAATCTTTTTTATTCTTAAGCAAGGCTACATGTTTCGACTAAAAGTTAGTCATCTTCAGGCACTTACAACACTTTCGTTACCATAGTGGGCAAAGCATCTGGTAACGAAAGTGTTTTAAGGGCCTGAAGATGACTAACTTTTAGTCGAAACATGTAGCCTTGCTTAAGAATAAAAAAGATTGTGCTGACATATACTGTGTAACATTAATTGAAATACAAGCACATTGTGATGCCTTCATTCAGAATAAATGCTATAAATTACATTAGCATGTGATACATAACTCAGAACTTGGCCTTTCATATAACGGCAAGAAGATACTTACTAAGAGATTCTTACAACCTATAATACGAACGAGTGACAATATTAGCTGCAACCCCATCTGACAAGAACTTGGTATACTTGCAATACATATGTAATCTAGCATTTTAAGCATTTTAACAAAGACATACTGATAGGATTTTTATATATTTTTTTAAATACATCAGCTAACAATTTGAAATACGAACTTTAACCCTTATCCTGCTAACATGGAAAATATGGTGAGCTACTAATAATGCCAGCAGATGGGATTTAACTTGGCGTTTAAAGGGTTAATGTCAATATAAATTGTAAACAGTATGGGATCCCACAGTGTGCGGACTCGCTGAATGTACCAGTACTGTGTTTTTGTATTTGGCCTGATGATGGTTCCAATGAAATAAAACATGTCGCCAAATTTTTAATATTGATTACCAATATAGGTTGTGTTATTGACGGATTAAATTACTGTATTAGAGATTTTGTTATATGTTATTTTACAATCTACAGTAAACAGGAATGTAAATATAGCTTACCGAATTGTCCATTTGTGCATGTTATTTTGCACGACTGCTGCAGTCCTAGCACCAGGCACATCCCTGCAATACGGAAAAAATAAAACATTCTAGCCTGAAGGAAATCACTTGAAAATGCAATCATAAATTATTTATCTCATTCACTAATTAGAAGCAGGTTAAGACTGCCTGTGCCAAATAGTGGACACATTTAGATGACCAAAACAAGGTCTGCACTAGAACACAAATATTTTGGTAATGACGAACTTGGTGACATGCACAGTGTTCACTATTTGACAGCTGTCACACCAGCCACACTCACTACAAGCCTCTGTAGGTACCAAAAATTATTTCCAGTTTATGTTTCATAGAAAAGCATTCAGTTACTTGTGTAACTTTTATTGCACTGGAAGAATGTTGAGTGCAAGAGTGGAATAATAGTGTGCATGGATGCTGAAAAAAGTGCACTCAAGCAAGCAGAGTTGTGACCAGTGAAAATGTGAGGCTTCTCAAGTACAATATCACTCAAACACACTCAGTTTTCCAGTCCTCTCAGTTACTAAGAAAAGATGCACAGAAATTTCAGTCTAAAAATTCAGATCTAGTACCAATTTGAATGTTAAATACTGGTACTAAATCAATTAAGTACACTGTTAAAGTCACAGTGTTTGAAAATTTATTTAGCCAATGAAATTATTCTGCAACTTGCCTCATCAAAACATTCACATGCAATCAATTAATGACACCACTCTTAGTACTGATACCAGAAAACCAGTGGCCCCCAACTGGCAGTAGAATCCAAGGGCTACACCCCTGGGAACTGGTGTATATATTATGTTAGTAACCTCTCACAACAACAGCAAACAACATTTTTGCATTCCACTTCCTGAACTTACAGTTCATTCTTTCAATTTGATCCTGTCAAATGCATGTACAACTCTAGCAGTCCACTACATTCTACACAACATTCAACCGTCTTGGTTGATGTAAACAAATTCCATGCTTTCCCCTTTCTTTGCCACCTGACTTGGAGAGAGGGAGTACCCACATAATGTATGGTGTGTGCAGTTTGGTATGTATTCTTGTCTAGTGCATCTGTCAAGTTCAGAATGCAAAATACATGTTCCATCCCAGAGTTTGCAGATAAGGTTTATGTGTACCTTTTTTGTGACAACACTCAGTACATGTCGTAGCTTAATACTAGCCACATTTTCCAAACAGTCCATGTGCTAGGTCCTACACAGGTATGAATATCTACATTTTTTTTCAACAGTCAGGCAGCCATTAAGGCTCTTGACTTGTATCAGATAAATTCAAAATTAGTTTGTATCTGCCATCAATCCCTGGTGAAACTGGAGGAGCATACCAGGATCCAACTGGTGTTGGTGCCAGGACATGTGGAAATTGATGGAAATGAATATATGATTGATTAACCAGGAAGAGCTCCTCGCATCCACTTACAGGAACTGAACCTGTTTACACCCAACTAACGGCTACAATTCTTATTCCCAGTCTTGTTGTAAACATTCATGAACAATTTTGAAAGTTTATATAATTCATGAAGAGGCTGCTAAGTTATATTTCTTTATGTCTGAGGAAAAACTCTAAGACATATGCTTGTTGTAAGATTGGGCACGAAATAACAAGAGTCCCCAAATTTAGAGTCTGCTCATGTGCATATTTCACAAGGAATTTAATTTTCACACCAACAGCCCACCAAAAACACCTGCAAATTACTTTCCCCTTTATAGGTGTACATCCCTTGTAGCAGAAACACACAGCAAAATTAGAGAGCAAAATCATGGCTCCGATATAGCTCAGGTTCTAACCACATAATGATATAATAATGTGTCCAATCTTTCATGTACCATTGACAATTTACACATTGCAATGTAACAGTTTTTGGCAAAATTTTGAGAACAGTGACAAGGACTTCTATTCTTAATGCCGGTAAGAAAAGATTAGTATCGATATGAAAGGTTTCGTATGAAATTTAAAAACTTATGACATTGCGCACGAAAGCAAGACACGACAAACACAGTAAAATACAGTTTTGTTAATACTGGACAATGCACACACATGACACCCCGTACAATTATGCTAGTCATCACATTCGGCCGGTAAATCTAACTCTAATCTCTGCTGCTAACAAAACAACTGTAATTTCTGCACTCATTTGTCTGCATATTCTGATTTTTATTACCTGGCTGCTGATGCTCAGCTTGTGCCTGCACTACCTGACCTGGTGCAGCCGGTGCCGGCTGGCCTACCGGCGCGGCTGGTACCGCGTTTTGTTCCGCCAGTTGGGGCGACGGCGGCGGCAGTGGTGGTGCTGAGTGTTCCACAGCATTTTCAGCCATCTGTCAGAAGGAACACGTTAAATAAAATAAGGAATCGATCAGTCACTTTAAATACACAAATGCAACTGTAGAACATTGGACAATAACTTCATGTACGCAACCGTAAATGTACTAATTTCTGAAAGATTGTTCATTACTTTACAATATGTTCATGAGTGTCAACAACTTGACAAAATTAAACACAGATTGAACATTGCATGACGTCTAAACAAAAACCATCCGGAATGGGGACAGGAAATCGGCAATACACCAGCACCATAGACAGATAACAGGCGAAACAGTAGATAACAAACCAGCGCCCCTGATGGACTGCAGGAGACACAGAAGATGTTTTCTGGGACATACGAATTTGGGCACCGTCTGTCGTCTGAAGCACATTAGCACATCTCATTCTCACACAAGGGTCACAGTCACACAAACTTGACGCAGAATGCACAGATCCTTGAAAATATGATGGTTAGATAGCTGTGCAACTTGTTCTGGGTCTTTTTTCACAGGGTTAAAGTGGCTGGCGCGTGGCTTTGTCCAACAACCGTCATCCAGCAACCAGATTACGAATAAGCGGAGCTATACATCTACTCAAGGGAAAACGAAGATTCAGTAACATTCACGAAGGCCTGCCACTGATGAGCCAGTAGAATGCATGTTTTAATATTACCTTATTCTTTCGATTTGTATTTGCCATTAAGATTTTTTGTCCAAAAAGTGTAAACTACTCGTGTTCCCATGGATTCTATACAACCCACCCAACTCCTCCTATATCTAATAGCCAAAAGAGGATTAGACAAGGTGTGATGTATATATAAACAGTGAAGAATTAAATATTGTTAATTTAAAATTTATGTTTTGACTCGCAGATTGCGCAATGACAATTGTAGGAAACTTTAACTGAACAAGAACCGAACCTTAAAATATTTTCCATTGGATTTCTAATGTATTTATATTTCACATCTGCTGTAATAGTCCCGGATAAGTGGAAATAATGTGCTGTCTTTCATTCGAGACAAGTTGTCCCACGTGCTCACTTCACGTGCCATATTACTGCTGTACTACCATATACGATGCCTGCTTTGCCACGAAAGTAAACATGGCGATCCCGGAGCTGCATTAGATTGCAGCGGGTCTAGCGGAAAGGAAATAACTGACATTTCAAACAATGTCAAAACTTTAGCCCTGCCGCTTCTGTTCACGTAACAGGACCCAATTATTTCAAGAGCAATGGAGACTTTTTTCTGATTTGACCCCAAGGGTAAGATTCCCGGCTTAAAAATGGATTTCTCCTGTTCTCTAAAGAGTCAATGCGGGCTAGGGGGCTGACCCAGGCCCTTATTCAATGACTATTCATCTCCGTCCAGTGCCGAGTTTGAGAATGGGTGGCGCTAAACCTTCATGGTCTGTAAAGGGCAAAACTACTTTTACTTCAATGTTGAATGGAAGATAAATATGTCTACATGTTCGGTTATGATGGGAAACACGACACTGCGCTTTTCCCGTCTCTATAAGAGTACCTCCAATATTCACAACATTGGACTCTTTTAGGCAAATACAATCAATTATCAGTAATATGAAAATCAAAATTTACATAAAGCACTGCCCTGTTTCGCAACTGTAGTGTACTCCACAAATGCACCTCTCCCACTGATTGCTGGTAACCAAGGCATGCATTGCCGTTGGGCAGAGAGCGCTCTAGTGCTCACATCAGACCAAACATCGTATACATGAAGACAGCACGGTTCTTCCAGACAGCCAGACAGACAGCCAGCCTTTCTTCACAACCGTCTTATCGCGAAGCTTGAATTTAACGACTACACAACCATCAGACATTAAAAGTCCAAGGAGAGCAAAATGAGAAGCATTCTGAATATCGTTTATCGAATATGTTTCCAGACAACGTAAGAAGTTCCAACGTCAGCCTCCGTTGTAGTCTGTTTATATGTAAAAATGTATCAAATAATATTCTGTTATCACAAATGTATGGAATATTTGCAGCACAGGTAATAGCCTAACAATCGGACTGCAGTAGAACTTCGGTTATCCGGACCGTCAGTTATTCGGATCAGCTTGACCCTTCCGGTAAACAGTTTCTTAACGTAATTGTACTACATCTTTATCCTTAAATTGTTCCCCCATTTGTCATATACATGTAAGGAATTGCGTATTAATATTTTATTGGCACGTAAATAAGTATGCAGAAATAATTTGACACTTCAGTCTGCTATGTAGCCTATTCTGAGTGAAAAATCCAGTTGTCCGAATTTTCCGCATATCCGGATGGCTCACCATCCCACTCAATCCGGATAATTGAAGTTCTACTGTACTTCGTATTACTTACTTACTCCATGAAGCCGAGTCCTTCTTGCGAAGTTAATCGGTTCTAAGCTACACAAGAAATCCCCCGCATTGTATGGAACCCGAAGGTTTATTACCGCATTCACAAGTGCCCGCCATCTGTCCCTATTCTGAGCCGGCTCGATCCAGTCTATGCACCCACATCCCACTTCCTGATGATATATCTTAATATAATACGGTAAATAATGGTGTTCACTGTGTCTAATTTTACGAAATTCCGAGTCGCTCAACAGAATTTTGTTGACTTTTCTGCACCCAAATTTATGGATATAGGACGAAAAATGTAGACGATGGGGCAAAAATTGATTGACGTTGTTCAATACAATATGGTTGTCACTGCTCCAGCTCACTGTCAGCGACATTACGTGCAGATCATCCTCACTGAACTTAACCGAAGTCGGCTAAGAAATTTTTGGAATATGTGGGTAAAATTTCATGTAAGCTTCGAAGAAAAGTGTGACTTTCACAGCCTATTTTCACAAAAAGCACGGCTGCTCGACAACTTGTTCTGGGGAAATCCTGTGGCGAATTTCATGAAATTCCGACAGATTGGTTCCTGGGTCACGGATTGAAGAGAGGAAGGAAGAGTCTCCATACAAGACGTTCTTAATTTCAAACCTCGTCAGGAGCTCCTAGAAGTCTCTGACACTCCCGGACATCAAACCCCCGCAGTCAGGCTCGTTTCCGCGGATTTCACGCTTATTTGCAATCACTGAAAAGCTGAAAGTCATCCCACTCATTTGTAACGTTTCTTGAATTGCCTTACGTTTCAACTGGCAACTGTTTATTCCCATGTAGCTACCCCGAGTGGTAAGGCAAAGTGCCATCACGTGACGTCGGGCATATTTGTGGAAAAGCGTAAATATACTGCAAAATTACGAAAGGTTTAATATTCCGTGGGATTGTAGGTTCTGAGAGCGGAAACTATGCAGATTATTGGATATGACGCCGTGTACTCTGGTACAAATATACGGACGTTTCAGAGGACCCACGCTAGATGACGTCAGATCATACATCCTGATTATCAAACTGCACGTTGTCGCATTGCTGAGCACTGAATGATAGATCGTGTGTTCAATTCCCGTCGATAGAGCAGTGTTCTAGGAGTTACACACTTTCAAATAGGTCTTCTTTATGGCAACCCTCAGCACACTTGTAACAGCTGCCCTGGAATTACATTACAGCTGTATGATAAAGGATGGGTATCAAATTATTAGTATTCTTCGGTAGGTATCTGGGATCTATGGCACAACACGTACAGATCTCCTGAATTCCGGAACCAAGGCAAAGGTTTAATATTCTGTATAAATCATTCGAACCATAATTATTGACTTGCTCAATTTTTGCAACAGAAACTGGCTTATGTTCACACGACGATACGTCAGACGGTCTTGCCTGCATGAGCATACCGCAAGTACAAGTAAAAGTAGCCGTGTAAGATTTATGTATGCATATGCCTGTTGATGGCCTGAGAAAGGGCCGAAACACATAGCAGACACGTAAGTACACCTATGTTGTGTTTGGAGGAACAGATGCAGTTTATTTGGTGGTTAACACAGCGGGATGGCTTCCATAAAGATCGTTCTTTTCACGTTGTAGGACGATGCCAGTCCTTCGGACTTTTTCAGCGCACACGTGGTTTTTTGGCCGTTTCGGAGTAACATATCACACACTATACGGGGTAAAAGGTAAAGGTAAATGTAAAGCAGTCCCGTTACAGGCCTGGAGTGGCCCAGAGATTTCCAGGAAGTTATGGTTCCCAGATTCCATGACAATGGCACAGGATGGTGGTAAGATTGTCAGCCCTAAGCACCGGTCGCTTTTACCCCAGGAAATGCCCCTGGTACTCATTTCTGTTAGAGACTGAGTCGACCCCAGGGCCATAGTGCGATCGGAAGGATTATGCCAATGAAAAATTCCAATGACACCATCTGGAATCGAACCAGCGACCTTCCGATTTGTAGCACAGCACCTTAACCACTGTGCTACCGCGGTCTCCCACATACTATACGAAGTACAACCCTAAAACGACGATCACATCTGACCTGAAAAACGCCAGCTGCTTAACACTTAAAACATAGCGAGTGTTGTCTAGCCGTTTCTAGCAAACGTGTAAAATATTCATAAATATTTGTGTAACTTTTAAGTGCATCACAGTTCGGAATGTGTTGCAGATAAACGCACGCGGAACTGAAGCGAGTGGAATCTTCACGTAATGAACAGGCAAAGTGCTCGTCAAGACTGTGAAGGAATATTCCAGCCGGTGAACGCGGCCGATATCTGAACGGCGCAGTACATGCTGATGAAATGAGAACTGGTGAACGGGACAGATCTGCGGAATCCGTGAAAAGAAGGAAATGCAGACTGGCAGCCGAGACAAGTTACTACGCGGAAAGTAAATGTAGAACTAATCGATTCTCACTGATTCGTTTCGACCTGATCATTCAGGACGGACACATCTCTATTACACACATCTACGGAACTTTAGGGGACCAGTTTTTGACTACATTGCGACTGCCTGTGAGTGCTCGCATGTCAGAAAGGAAAGACTAATCAAGTTCCAGAACAGTCAATCCAAACACCGTCAGGCGCACTACCTGGGTTCGGCCTACTGAATTGCGGTCCACATGCCGCACCTGGACCTCCATACAGGAACAGTGAGAAATGTCCACACAGAAGAACACTTTGTACATATTTTAACAAGAAACATTACAGTAATAACTGTATCTATGTTAACAAGATACGGCTAACATACATCGCAACACGAGTCGTGCTAGCAGTCAGCAGAAAACGCCCCCAAATCGTAACAGCAATTACTAAAGTAGCAGCCAATATAAACTATACTAATTTCTCGTGGCAAACTTTTCTCAATGTACTTTCCATGACGACGGTCATGCAGGACCGCCGAAACATGTCGCCATACAACAGGGGTGCCACTTGTGCCTGCATGATGCTTTTATTGTACAATTACTTCAACGCACAAGTTGCAGGACAAACAGAAACCGTGGTGCAGTGGCATGGGAACAGGAAACATGCCTATTGAGATGCAAGGGCGCACATTCGAGCCGTAGTTACGAACAACGATAGCAGTCATATTACATGTTCAAAGCAATTTCCTTCGCAACTGCACACCGCCCCACATGAGCCTTGCAGCAGCCGGATGTCGCGAAGTAAAAGGCAACAAAATGAAGCACAACAGCACTTTATCCACCGTCACGACGGCCGCCCGTCTTCCTACATGGGCAGGAATTGTGCCGCCGAACTGGTCGTGTGTATTACTCTCCAGAACTGGGTTCCTCCCACACCCCCATGCTCCCACGCTCTCACATTCCCACAACCCCACGTTTCTAAACGCTAAATCCATAGACTCCATATGTATAATATAAATACCACAGCAGATGGGGAAATCTTCATTAACTGCGTACCTTCTTCTTCTTCTTCTTCTTCTTCTTCTTCTTCTTCTTCTTCTTCTTCTTCTTCTTCTTCTTCTTCTTCTTCTTCTTCTTCTTCTTCTTCTTCTTCTTCTTCTTCTTCTTC
>Ga0136643_10011300_pt1 | contig 13244 bp, 9 predicted proteins | sample TergutLab28metaG_FD_96883 | JGI IMG/M metagenome (GOLD analysis project Ga0136643, IMG submission 96883) | Labiotermes labralis P1 segment gut microbial communities from Petit-Saut dam, French Guiana - Lab288 P1 (version 3) (version 3) | ecosystem: Host-associated > Arthropoda: Insects >...
CCCCCCCCCCCCCCCCCACGTGCTACATGCCTGCCCACCTCATTCTTCTCAATTTGATCACCCAAGTACTATATGGTGAGGAGTACACATCAGTAAGCTCCTCATTATGTAGTTTCCTCCACTCCCCTGCTACCTCATCCCTCATAGGCCTAAATATTCTCCCCAGCACCCTATTCTCAAACACCCTTAGCCTACATTCCTCCCTCAGTGTAAATAACCAACTTTCACACTCATACAAAACAATTCACACTGATGTGTTACATATATTCTGAAATCACTTTTTTGAAAACTTGTCGGATTATGTGAGAACCTGAAACTTTTTTCAGCACGGCAGTGCAACAGCTGACACAGAAAACTCCATGCATTGCTTAAAAAGTTCTTGGTGCTAGAATTATAAGAAAAAAAGTGTGGTTCCCTCTTTCAACAGATCTGAATCTGTGCGACTTTCACTCGTGGGGCACGTTAACAAATAAAGTGTACAACAATCCTTGCACTGAAGATGACCTGAAAGAAAGCATTCAGGATGTAATGCCTTCAATTTCACCAGCAGTACTTCAGTGTATAATGAAAAACATCTTGGTTTCATGTGACAAGCATTTGCAGACTGACGGAAACCACTTCCAGCACCTTCTTTAAACATGCAAAGTGAAACTGCCATTACCAGTTAATAAGTTAAAACCATTACAACTGTATTTGCATACTTTTTTATAGCAAAATGTTTCAGCCCTAAAGGGTCATCATCATGCAAATACTTGATAAAACACTTACAAAGATATAATATTGCATTTGCTAAAACGAGATCTCAGTTTTCATACTTTCGTTCTTTCTCATTTTTTTAAAGTTGCTTCTGTCATGAATTAATATTAGGTTGAAATAAATGCTGTCAAATTGATGGAAGGTGGTATGTGGACACAGAACCGCAGAGTAGAATATTCTTCTGTATGTCAATATACAGATATTCGTATGGTTCATTCCTGAAATGGTATATACAATAAAAATTAAAATATTTCTGACTGGAACAATATAACTTTGGTTGCTATTTTCAATGTACTACTTTTAATTTTTCAAGTGGCAGTATGTAATTGTAAGCTCAGGCTGAACTGCACAACAGCTGGGATCAGCCTGAGCTTACATACACTTATCATCACTTGAAAATTGTAACCATCACACTGAAAAGAGCAACAAAAAGTTATTGTTCTAATCAAAAAAATCTTATTTCTTATTATACATACCATTACAGGAAGGAAGCATGCGAACATCTGTATATTGAGAGGCAGCAGAGTAATCTACTTTGTGCTGTCTGTGTCAACACACCACCTTCCATCAGTTTAATTGTATTTACTTGAACTTAAATTTTTATTCATGACAGAAGTAACATGAAGAAATTAAACACAACATCATTGTAATAAGTGAGACCTCATTTTAGCAAATGCAATTTCATATCTTTTTTAAGTTTTTTATCAAGTATGTGTGTGAGGATGACCTGTGAGGGTTGAAACATATTCCCATAAGAATTACAAAAATAAAGATGTGTTGGGAACAGCCTTCACTTATTAACTAATTATGTAAGAAAACAATGGTACGTCAAACTTTAAAATTAAAACGTGCCATACACTGAAATAACATGTTCCAAACCTTCTTTAAATAATCAAAATAAATAAAAACCTGCATTAACTACAACAATTTGAACTAAAATGCATGGATCTTGACTGGTAGCAAACTGCAATTGCAGACAGCACTGCACTGCGTTCTGTCACGCAAAACAGCCTCAGTAGTGATGTCAGTTGTCCAAATAAGACTGTATTAGACCCAACAGCAGAGGTAGTTGGTCAGCACCACATTCCAGCTGTCTTTAAATAATGTGAAGTGTTACCACTACCACTAGAAGTTCAGGCAAAACCCACAGCTATTCTGCATTTTACACCAGATGTACAACTATTCAAGTCTCTATCACTCCCTAACCATCAGTATTAAAACTTTTTCCCACACCTTTGTGGTAACTATGTGATGCACATATGTCTTTAAAAAAATATACAGTTGCTCAGTCTATGAATCCCCCTTTATTACACTTGGAAATTCATTACCATCTTCACTGGGGACCACAAATGAAAACCATCTCAAGCAGTTCAATCCAGGCCACAACCTCCCACCACATATCTCTACTAACCATTTTAATATTATCCTCTAAACTATGGCTAAGGCTTCCTGTAAGTCTTTCTGATTAATTTTTGTATTCATTTTCATTGTAGCTTCTACGCAAATCTTCACTGATTCAGTCCCTGAGGTCTGATGTTCTTGTGGCAGTGATAATGAAAACTGCTATCAAGTGTAATGTCATGCTAAGCAGTTACGTGAACAGCTACCAATATTTTGGAGAAACAAACTGGCTCCATCTACATGGCAAAGGAGTTCTTAGTTAGCTCCCCAAACCTAAGGTTCAGACAGCAGGTTCCTCCAAGAAACTGGTACTGTCTATAAACTACACATTACATCCCACAACAAAATAACGTTCAAAACTACCCATACTCAATTTGCATAATTTCAGCCTTCTGCCACCATGTATAAATGAGGTCTTCACCTTTCTGGGATATTATGCAGTGCTGACTGGTGGTTTAGTCACCAACATTTCGGGATAGCCTATTGGTTGAATCTTCCAGGGTCAGGCAGTGTACAATGCACGCCTGACCCTTGAAGATTAGAAAAATGGGCTGTCCCAAATGGTCGTACTGCTTGACCCTTTAAGATCAGACAGGCAGGCTATCGCACAACGTCAGCCACTAACTACCAATCAATGCCAGGCCTGCCTGACCCTTGATGAAGGGACCAATACGCTGTCCTGAAATGCTGTAACTAACAGTCACCATTACATGACATTCCAGAAAAGCAAAGGCCACATTCAATTTGCAGACCCAAACAGTCAAACATGGTAAAAAAAGAAATTCAGAACCTAATGACAATATCCTTGAAAGACGTCACCACAGGCGTGTAATTTCAGAACCAGCAAACCTATCCATGTCATTGCACACAAAATGCCAGTACACTAATGGATACTATGTCTTAAAAACTGTCTACATACAATATACACAATGCACTTAATTAATTTCTTTTAACTTCAGTTACTCTCCTGTCTAACTTTCTTGTTCCAAAATGAGATTTAGAGGATTCCTAACTACTCGGGAAATAAGCCCAACAATTAAAACAACACAATGCACATACACTACAGTGTTCTAAAGGAATGAAGAGATTTTGCATTACACATACAAGCAAGCTAAAAGTATAGCCTGTAACTGCCAATGCTACTTACATAAAAGTTATGAAATATCTTGCAAGTAGCATCATAATTTAAGTACATACATTCATGGCAATGGACAGCAATATGCTTAATAATGAAAAACACCACAATATACCAATGTGAACCATCGTGGTAGCTACTGCACCTTCAACAGGCATGTAACAGAACAATAAATTAGAGATTTATAATTACTCGGGAACTATATAAAACCACTATATTACACATGGCCTGTAGCATATGCCTATATAACCTCATCTATCACAAAACTGTGCAATATTTTAGTTTCATTTGCACTTACTAAATTTGATATTAACTTATTGTCAGAACTTAAAATACTGCCAAATTCTAAATCCATCACAAACAAATGTGTCAGTAAATAAAGTCAACAACATCACAGCAATGGAGGAAATAAGATACATTCAACTAAACACGAACTGTGATATTCTTTTTGCTACCACATGTCTCCTAAAAAAAGTTTCAAAACTTCATGTTGTATCCACAAATGAAACTATACCAGAATATGAGAAGTTAACTCCTATGCTGCTTTTTCTTTGTATTCTTATAATGCATGTCCTCTATTTTATTAAATTCAATTTTTTTTTCATCACAAATGTATCATAATATCAAAACATTCAGTTCCAAAATACAATTCTGGTTCATGGAGCTGAAATTTTCAATAAGTATGACAGGTAGTCCACATTTAACCAAAAAAAAAAAAGTGTTCCTAATAATATTACCAACGTTACCAGTTCATGACAATCACACAGCCCAACGGAAATGACATACTGTATATTTAGTCTTTACTGTACTACAAGTAATTAATGTGTCATTCATCAAATCAAATGAAATCAGTCCTCTGCTATAAGTATGTATTGGCATTATTCCCTTCATAACTACAGTAATTACGCTTACGCCAAACTTCTCATGTTTATACATGTGTTTATTATGCAATCATTATTCCAACGTGATTAAGCTTCCTGATGCCCAAATGTGTTATTTTATCGACATGAAAACCCGCGAAAATCTTCACATGTCAAAACAAAACCATCACTCTTAAATACGTGGGTATGTTACTAAATCAGACCTTCTTCTTCTCCTCCTACTGAATAAAAACATACAAACAAGGCCATTATGGCACTGCAAGTAGCAGAAATTGACGTATACATTCAAGATAATCGAATGAAACTTGCTTCAAATCAATGTTCGTACCACACATCATTTCACCCCTACGAATGCCAATCTAATCTCTGTAATACATCACACAATCAAGAGACGCACAGTATTTACATCCATTCTCCATCCTATTTGCTGTAAACTTCCGGTTCTTCTACTGTTTTAGCAGCAAAATACTGTACATTACCACGAACTTCACACGCAACACACAATTAAGTAAGATGAAAGCCTATACTACCTATTACGGGACACATTACAACATAGGCTCACAATTTCATTCACATAAACAACGAAAATGTTTACCTGAAACCTGAACCAGTTCCATCATAAACACACAAAGCTAAACAAAATGGCGATGAATAATTGGTCAATGGATGAAAGGTGACGTTGAGGACAGCACGCATGGAGTTCAGCAGTCCACTTCCTTAACTTTTTTGGGGCATTCTGCTTCTCACGTCTAGCAACTACTTTAAGTTTCACTCACAAGCGTTCATTTTGTTACGTGCCAATTATTTACTGGCCGCATAACATTGCAACGTAAATTACCGTTTCAATGATACCTCCAGATGTCACTCTCCGATCCCACCGCCATCGGAACAGGATAACCAACATCACGAGCATTTCATCACTAGACCAGATCATTGACACGCAAACCACGTTTCTGTAATAGCAGTCGCTAGTACACGCCTGAATAAAGGAAAAGAAGAAAGTATGTGGGGAAACTGTTAAAGGAAACACCTGTTAGCATTGTATAGAATGGAGGACACAATTTTACACCGAATGGGAATTAGAATAAAGCAACTGTCACATTAACTACCGGTATGGATAAAATCCGTGCTTCAGTTTGAAGCTCGCAAGTGAAGTAGATATATAGAGCGATGTAGAGGATGTCGGCATGCAGCTCTACGCTGTGCCGCAATTGTGTTTTCTAACGCCGCGGGCGATTAATAACAATCACCGCCTCTAACAGAAATTATAAACTTTGAACAAAATTACGATTATTTATTGAATTTCCCGTTATTTGTCTCAATAATTTTAATGTGCTGAGCGCAAATAAATAAAAATAAGCTTCACGATCCGTCAGCTGTGCCCTTGGGGAGCACGCCGGTACCTATTGAACAGGAGGCTGGGTGATCCCGAGAGCCCGTCTGGACGTTTTGAAAAACACAAAATTCTCTTGCCGCCGCCGAGGGTCAGTCTCCTGGACGTGCCGCCCACGGCTTGGTCACTACACTGACTGAACTATTCCGGCTTCCTCTTTCACAGTACGATACACAAAACTATATACCAAATCCTGACAAGAATACTAAATTGGCTGGTTTTTTTTAAGCCGTGAACTAGGCTATATTTATTTGTTGTCAATGCAGGTTTATTTTTTATGATAATTTTCTTCTACTACGGCTTACTTCGGACATTGAGCTCGTTAAATATTACTGCAAAGCTTGCTTGGTGTCTGACGGCAGCTCACAGTACGCCTTGAAATATGCTACGAGTTTTGAACTGACAACGAGGCATGATTGCCATTATTGGTTAGATTCTCTGACCTGGATGATCTGTGCTCTGACCTGCGCGTGATTAGACCGGCACGTCTTCTGGGACGTAACTGGCAGTCGCAGTAGGCGTGGGTTGTTTAAACCAGCACTGCAGATTAAATATGGCGAACTTATGCTATTATTCAGTTTACCTTCAAATGTCCAGTTTCATTGTGTTTGGTACGGGGTTATGAAATTGGTAATTTATCTACAAGATGAGGAAAATATTTTGTTTTGCGGCAAGCAACAAACTGATTCAAAAAATGTGCGCTTGGGCTTCGTAATGTGTACTCTTCACATAGTATTGGGTTGATTAAATGTAGGTGGATGAGATGGGTGGGACATATAGCACGCGTGGTAGAAATAAATTTCTCCAGATCTTGGCCTGGGAATCGCAGGAGAAGAGACTTCTAGAGGTAACTACGTTTCTATTAGTGAACAATGTTAAAACAGTTATTACAGCGATATGATGTGAGGTTCACTGTATGGGGTACAACGGCTCACTGTGAGGTCCAGTGTTGGTTTTCACGAGCACAGAGAAACTTCGGATTCCATAGAGCCGGTATTTTTTTTTTTTCACCATGTAGTTAACCGTTTCGTTCCAAGCACACAGTAGTAGTTACCGCACGCTGCGTTAGAAGCGAAGAGTAACACACAAAGAAAATGCAAATGAGGAGTAGGTTACAGACAACCAGTGTCTGCTGGAGCTTGTGTTACTGAACACAGCTGAAGGAAAGACCTTGCTACAGAACAGCCTTACTGCTACATCTGAAGTTCATTTACTGGAACATCTACAACAATTAAAATGTAGCGAAATGATTATGTACGCATACCGAGCGTCCTATAAAACAACGAAGAATAGAGTAAGGGATCTTTGTTTGTAAGATACTCGTTTCATTTTCACTGCATGATAAGCAGCAGATAGAGCTGTGGGGGAAGAGAGAGTAGACGCTAGACCGTACTAGACTGGTAATAATGGAGTAAGCCTGATTATTTTATATGTATATGTAAGTTTGACATTGGGATTTAATGGCAGATTTAAGACCGATTATGAGTAGTAAGTTTAATATAATAAACATTGCTAATAACAAACTGGGGACTGTAATAATGATAAATACACATATGTTACGTACCAACGTTCATAAACTTGAAACTATAATGACATATTTACAAGTCTACTAAAATATTATATAATAGTAGGGTAAATTCCATGTTACACGTATATTTGCTGTAACAAAATTGCATCCACACACACACACACACACACACACACACATATATATAAACGTGTATAAAAATTGTTATCAATTAGTGCGAGAAGCGACCCAACACAATAACCTGAATATGAAAGACAAAGATGAACATAAAAGACGATATGGGAACCTATTTTGAGTAATAAGCAATTGTGGTGAATACTAAATTTATGTCTCAGAACTGGTTCGTTCGAACTGGTACTGATGTTGGCAGCACGGCAGCAGGTGTCTCCGGATTTGACTAGAGCCGGAGGGTGCTCCCGCCTAATGACATTGTCATGTCCAGCGCAAGGGTGACCGATCTTTTCAATAAGCGAATCACACTAAACAGAAGGTCAGAGATATCTGGAAACCAATAAATGTCAGTGGTATGTATTGTGTGATTCACAAGCGAGAGGACAGTTTGTTCATATATGAACCATGCATGTATTTCTGTAGTAACTGAATAGTAATTTTGTTATTCAAGTGTTGGTATATCAGCTATCAATAATATATCACTTGTGTGCTGTCGGGTAGTACTTTTTAGTCGTTTCCTGTGTGGTATGAGCGGTTGTTGCGAAGATGCATGATCCGAGTGAAAGGAAGTATGAAATAGCTAATAAATTAGAAAGGGTATGCTGGTTTTATTTGACATTATATTTGAAGGTTTTCTATCCCCAAACATAGCGTAATTTCATGGTATATATATTTTTTTCTCTGGCGCTGCAGCCCAACTCGGGGCCTAGGCTACCTTGTTGAGGTTTCTAGATCACGCACAGTCACACACCAAGTAGTTCATTGAATTTTATTATTCTTCTGAACGAATTATAAGCTCGTCCCCAGTTCCCTACCAACACAACACACAACAAACAAAATGAGAACATCCATGCCCTCAGCTGGATTCGAACCCGCGATCTCAGCAATCATGCGCTTTCAGACCTCGACGCTGTAGACCGCACGGCCAATTCGATAAGCGGTGATACCGTACATTACCCTCTGTTTGCTGTCTGTCTTCAGATCAAATGTAAATGCTAGTTCTAACCATAGAATGTTGCAACCTATTGGAAGTGTTTTATATGTATACATAAAACCATGTTTACCAGTCACCCCCCGTTCTTTATTTTACAGCTAGTTAAGCGGCAACCATATGTTTCGACCTCTTTCATTATGTCATCGTCAGGTCTATGTGTTTATAACCATTAGAGGAAATTAGAATATATGTGTATATTTGGTTGGTGTTATCAGAGGAGTTGAAATGTCACCTTTTTATGATGTCATATATATGTATTATGTAAAATTTTATGAATAAATGTGTATCATCATAACTCATAGTGTCATTAATATGTGAAAAAGATCAGTGTTTTTAACTGAATGGAATAGGTTTACTTGTTATATGCTCGTATGATTATTTCTGCATAGGATTGTTGTCACCTGTGGTTATGTTGTGGTTGAGTGTCTTAGATGGAACCATGTGATTTCCTGTTTCGGTTATATCTGTGTGTATTGTTGAAAGATTTACTTCATACATAAGCTCTGTGTGATACACACAGGGCAGTTTATATGATTAGGTTTTTGTAACCCATACCCAAAATTTGACAAATCTAAGATATGAATTTGTCAACAATGCATACAGGTATAACTATAACTGGACCACTGGGCCTATGTAGAACATTCAACCAAAACACTCCTGTGCAATGCTAGTAGCAGAGGCATGTAACATGTAAACATATTATATCCAGCTTCAGACATCATTTACATCACAAGTTTTAGTGAACAGAAGTGGCATGACACTGTGATAGTGGTTATGATGTATAGTCATACAGCTTTATGTATTATGTAAATTACATAGAGTTATATATATATATATATATATATATAATTTTTTTTGTCATTGTAAAAAGGGTGAGATCCCAGCTTCTTTATAATACTAACTAATGTTAGATAAATATTTTTCTTTTCTCTAATGGTTATGGAGTGACTGGATGATCCAATGAAGTGTGTCAAAATATGTAGATGGCACTTTCAGCTGTTCATATAATTAAAAAAAAAAAACAGAAAGAATGCTGTGTTGACTGATAAGTGTGATTTTCCTTGTATTTGTGTGGTGTAACAGAATGGTGATGTAAATGTAGAAGATGTATGAAAATGAGACCTCTGTATTGCATATTACATCGAGCTAGTGGTAATGGGAGATGGATATTAATGCTGTATCACAATCAGTATGGGAAGATAAGGGGGATAATAACAGAAATGAAGTGCAAGAGCCCTGTTATAATGCAGGATCATCCTGTGAATATAAACCACATGAATGAGGAACTCTTTGCCATCCATGAAGGATGAAACATGAAATGGAAATGGTTGTGGTCTTTTAAATTACATTTTCTGTTTTGATGTTGATGTGATTGTATTTGTATTACAGGAACTGAATAATCTAAACTTACTGAAAGAAAGGGTGAATCGCAGTAGTCATCTTACAAAGGGAATGGTTGGAATTTTATCATCATTTGAACATCGTTTGGCTCGTCTGGAGGAAACCATTCTTCCCGTATACAATGAGACAGGAAACTTACAGCGCCGAAAAGAAAGTATCCTTTCAGTCAGATAAAATTCAGTTTATTCCTGCAGGAATGTTTAAATTATTCACCACTGAAATGAGGGAATCTGAGGATGTGGTGTCATATGCTTAATAGCAGTTATTTTCATATTTCATTATAACACTGGTTTTTGAATTTCTAAATGCCACAATTTCTTTTTATTGTCTGTCTCAAATAGAATGCATTGTTGTCCCATAGTTTCATGTAATAGTAACATCCTACACTTGACTTTGAAGGTACTAGCTTTAAATCTTATTATGCTGCTGCATATACTAAGATGCCGGGTTTTCGCAATATAACTCTTCCACGTGAATACTGGAATAATACCTTGAAGTAGGCCATAACTGTTTCCTATGAAATGAATTCATACCATTCGTGGTCATATTCCTGTTACATATAGTGCTACTAGTTGTACCCACGTGAATGGTTCGCGAATTGAAATGGTGAAATATTTAATCACCAAAGATTTATTTGTGTATTCTAAACCTTGCGGCACTTGTTGGCATACAACGTTTGATCTTCTTAATCATTTTCTATACATAGTTGTTGCCCTTCAATAATTGCAACAATGATGATGTCAAATGAAGAGGACTGGGTAAATACTACATACAGCTAGCCATGGCGAAAAACAAGCGATGGAAGGTATATTCCAACACATTTCAGCATCTGTCCTTGAGCCTTGTTGATTGTCATAAAAAGGTAAAGCAATCCCTGTACTGATCTAGACAGGCTGTGAGGGTTCCAGGAGGTTGAGGCTTCCAGATTTCAAGACAATTGGCACATGAAGGTGGTAGGGTTGTCAGTCCTATGCACTGGCTGCCTTTATCCCCACAGGAAATATTCCGGGTACTCATTTCTGTTGCAGGGTGAGTTGACCCTAGGGTCTTAGTTCGACCCGAAGTTTTAGGTAAATAAAATTTCCAGTGACACCATTGGGTATCAAACCCATGACCTTCAAGATTGAAGTGCAGTGCCTCAACAAACTGCGCTACCGTTTGCCCCTGTTGATTATCATAAGAAACACTATTTTGATCAGAAATCACATTCTCCACAGGTGGAAAAATTGTAGATTTTGATGGACATAACTGAATCCTGGGTATAAGGATGAGTTAGTATAGAGCCAAGAACATCTGGTGCTATGCAGTGCTTGTGCTACTACCACCAGAGGCCAAAGGAAGCTAACATTTTCATATAAATCTCATGGCTCCTGGAAGAGGCAGTGCTGTCAATTTGTAATGTTAGCTTTTTATTAAAACAATTTTTTAAGACTGAATTAGTGAAAGCAAAGGAGATTGCCATGTATGCTGAATCATAAGCTTCTTAAAACTGTCTTTAAAAGATCCATTTGGTAGTTCAGTAGATCATGAGGTCACAAACAAATGTTACTGTATTAATGTATGCAGAATATGATGATGGTGATGGTGGTGGTGGTGTTGGTGATGATGAGAATATAAGCACTGCACTGGTAGGCACAATACTAGAGTAGATAAGATGTACCTTTGTATTTAGTCACATTGTGATGATTCACAACTGAGTTATGTCACATAGAGGGGTGGTACAACTTGGGACATCTGCAACATTTAAATTGAGATGTGATCCAGATTTGTTGAATTGTAGTTAAGCAGGTGCAGGAATTTGCACAGAGTAGACCATGTGCAGATAAGTGAGCATGATACAGTAATGCTGTTTTTGCCTTGACTTTTTAAAGATATTGAGTGCACACTGGCAGCATTAGACCATGTCATAAGTTTTTATGGAGTGAGTCAGGATGTAGAGCCTGTTGTTCGTGCAGGTCCTGGGCCAGTTGCAAATGGTGGTTCAGGATTAGACGCTTTCCTGCAGGCAATGAATAAGCTACAACTTGCGCAGGAGTACTTTGAGAAGAACAACCCACAAAGTGTTGAGTTGGAGAATGTGGTAAGCTTCATATGCCTTGTTCCTGATATTGTTCAAGTTGACATCATCATAGAAGTTACCAGGAAAGTTTTGGCAACAATTTATGATGCATGGTTTTCTTGAAATGCTGCCATCTAAGTAGAAATACTAGAATGACTAGTTGGCATACTGCCTGATTTTTTTTCTACACACAATACTGTAATTGACTCCTTGGAGCAGAGTTTTTGAAAAGCTAATAGTTGCACAACTGATCAATACATTCTGTACTGTTTATGGTACCTGAAGATACTTATCCATGTACACAAAATTTTGACATCAGATCATTTCCCGAACCAGTTAAGTTCAATTGACGCTCTGATATCTAATTTCTCTAGGACCATTTTGATGTTATCCTCCATGTCTGTCTAGGTTTTGGGAGTAGTTTCTTTGCTTGAGGTTTTCTGATCAGAGTTTTGTATGTAAGTTGGTGGATCAATCTTTATCCTACTGTGGTGTCATTTAAATATTGATGTATAGTTCATGAAAAATATATTATTTGAACAAAGGAGATAAAACTGTGAAAGAAACTGCATTTTGTGGAAAATAAAACAGAATATGCTTCATGTCTTGAAAATGCACTAAGTTTCCTTTTTTAACTTAAATATGTAAAATGAATATCTTGGTGCATTTGCGTTTGTGAACACGGATCCTTAAAAGGTTATTCATCTTAACATTTGCTGAAGACTGTAAGTTGTGAAGTGAACGCGGGTTCATATTTTATAAAATACAGGGGATTTCTTGGCTCTGTTCTATGGAGCCAGTAAGTCAATCAGTTACTTAGGTTGTTAAGTTCCCCATTATGTAATTTTTCCCATTCTCCTGATGTCTCCTCCCTCCTAGGTCCAGATGTCTGCCTTAGCATTTGTTTTAAATGTGATCAATCTGTATTTTTCCTTCAGACTGAGAGACTAAGTGCCACACTTAATGTGAAACAAAACCTTATGTGGTTGTTTATAGTTGACTGTAGTTTTTAACCTTTACAGTCATCTCTGTTTAATTCTGGTGGTGATGTTCTGCAGCGAGAATTTAAGGAATTACTGTTCCGGCATAGCAAACCTGTTCCTCCAGTCACGCTGCTGGAGCTGGTTGAAGGCAAGTGTCTGGCTTGTGAGATGGAATTTTATGTACAAGAAATGTGTGTTGAATACACTGTTAAATGAAGCTTTATCAACTTATAGACTCAAGGTTGACTTTGAGATCCATATGATCATCTTCAGATGATCGTGTTTGGCTGGATGGGTGGGGAGTTTGCGAAGTTTAATATCATTATTATGAAGGTAGGCAGTCTTGGATAGATGTAATAGAAATCCGGCTTGGTGTGAAATGTTGCATGCACTTAAAAAAAGTTCACTTATGTATAAAAGTTGGAGCAGGTAGCTGTACACACACACACACACACACACACACACACACACATACCGGGTGTCCCAGTAGGAAAGGACCTAACGTCCGGAGACTGTTCCTTAGGTCAAACTATAACGATATA
>Ga0136643_10011305_pt1 | contig 13241 bp, 8 predicted proteins | sample TergutLab28metaG_FD_96883 | JGI IMG/M metagenome (GOLD analysis project Ga0136643, IMG submission 96883) | Labiotermes labralis P1 segment gut microbial communities from Petit-Saut dam, French Guiana - Lab288 P1 (version 3) (version 3) | ecosystem: Host-associated > Arthropoda: Insects >...
CTGCCAGTTTTAATATGTATTTGGTAATCAATAAGTGTGTAACAGCTGTCAAAGTTTCAAACTTCTCTGGCCATTATCTCCGTAACCGTTCAACTTTGGACATAGGTGTTTTGGGTTATATCTATCTACTTTAACATAAGGAACACCCTCCCGAAGTCTGGCACATTCCTCCTGGGACATCCTGTATATATGGGGAGTGCGGTAGCACAGTTGTTAAGGTGCTGTGCTACAAATCAGAACGTCACTGGTTAGATTCCAGCTGGTTTCGGTGGATTTTTCATTGACATAAAATCCTTCCGATCGCACTATGACCCTGGGGTCAACTCAGCCTCTAACTGAAATGAGTACCAGCAGTATTTCCAGGAGGTAAAGGCAGCCGGTGCGTAAGACTGACAACCTTACCACCATCCTGTGCTGCTGGCATGAAATCTGGGAGCCTTAACTTCCTGGAACCCTTTGGGCCTGTAACGGGACTGCTTTACCTTTTATATAAACATACACACACACACACACACACACATATATACAGGGTGTTCAACTTAAAAGTGGACCTATTTTAATGTAAGTAATTTATTTACTACGATTTACAACATGTTATATTACACAACTAACCTGAATTTACAGTAAGTGTTGGAAATGATGTCCATTCATTTCAATGCACTGACTTCTACTGATTATGATTCTCGTCCAAAAGTGAACCTGTTTTATGGAATTTTTTAATCATTTTCGCAATAGCAATTTTCACTGGCGCTTGCCTTCCAAATTTTTCAAAAAAACTTTGTCTACACTGGACGAAAGACATCTTTTTAAATAATTTTCCAAAATAAATACACGTTCTTCCACCGTTAACCGCATTTATGAAAGCATACAAAATGGCGCTGTTCAAACACCAGCACTCACTGTCGACTGATTCAACTGATATAGATGGTCAAGACTGGTTCTCCCCTCTCCTGCAACAGTCTTGCCAACTCCTGCACATGCAGCAGTATAATGTCATACCAGCAGAACCATTATAAATAGCATCCGACGTGATATATTCACAGCTTAGTTAATGGTCCACTATTAAGTTGAACACCGTGTATATATATTATATATCCATATATGATAAACCATTGTTATGCTCAAGAAGTGCCAATGATTATTTTTGTTCTGTGCCACATTTTATTACTCTATATTCATTTTTCAACTGGATTGATCCGGCTCAGAATAGGGACAGGTGGCAGGCACTTGTGAATACAGTAATGAGCCCTCGAGTTCCACAAAACATGGGGAGTTTCTTCACTAGCCGAGAACTGGTCAGCTCCTCAAGAAGGGCTGCGCTCCATGGAGTATATTTATTTCTTCAGATTAACCACCTTCCAATCAACCGCACTGCCTTCCAGCAGCTTCTCAATTCAAACCCACTCGACATTTCTACAAGGTCACACTAAGTGCTGCGCTGTCCTGCGTCTTCTTACCTTGGTGGAGTGGGGACTCCAGTGGGCACACTGAAACACAAACCTGAAACAAAGCAAAAATAATGCTGCAGTGATAGGCCACAGACATAAGTCTAGATCCACAGTCCTCAAAATACAACGTAACCTTAACCTTTTGACGCCTAATGACAACTATAGTGGTCATACCGCACCGCTAACCTCTAAAGTTGCATTTTATATATTCATTCAACAAATATAGGTACTGAATATTTTAAACATGGTATATACTCTCCGTTTTTTCTCTTCAAAATGCAGTTTGTTTCATAATTCTACCGTATTTGGTTCACGTATTATTCACATTTTATATACAGGGTGTGCTAAAATTAAAAAAATAATTCCGGCGCCAAAAGGTTAAACTGTCATGGCGATACACATCTGCAACTGCACCTCACTGAGGTCACTGTAAAAAAGTTAAGGTTAAGGCCTCCCGGGATGTGATGCCATACGGTCTGGTACACACATCTGCCATCTTCATGTTAATGCCATCTAAAATAATGGGACCCAACTACCATGCTACACAGTGTCACTACCATGAAGACCGTCCCATGGCTCACGCAGTTAAATTATGGCCTCTTACCGCAGAGGTCCAGGTTCAAGCCCAGGCCAGTCCTATGTGAGATCTGTGGTGGACAAAGTGCCAATAGGACAGATGTTTGCTCCCAGTGCTTCAGACTTCTCCTTCACCTGTCAGGATCATTCCATCGATGTTCCATACTCATTCACTCAACTGTCGCCGATGCTGTCTAATCTTAGCAACTAATGTTATCAAATGACACACAAAAGATAAACATAACTTTAACATTCCCTGCCACAAGAACCTCTGATCTCACAGTCGAGAACTTCAATATACCAACATGCATTTCAAACACAAACTACAAAAATAAGTCCAAACAAATGACATCTCCACATTCATGCCAATCTGTTACATTTTCCCCAACACAGCACTACCACACATGCAGGAACCTAAAATGCATCATTTCTGAAGGCCCACAGGGTGGAAAAATAACTGCGGGGAAAACCGCAGGCGTGGAAACACATTTAAAGTGCCAAAAACATGAAAAAACAACGAAGAATGAAATCTTTACACTTTGTGCATATAAGAAACCAAGGAGATATGAATAATTACTTTAACGTCTGTGTGCAAATTACTTTTCTTTCAACGTGACTTGTGACTGACAAAAATCTTGTTTCAGAACAAAGAGTTCACATTTAAGTGCAACATGTTGCAGTTATCACACCTACCAATGCTGTGTGTATAACAGAGTGATCTGAGGGTTTCTTGATCATTAAGGGTTTTGGTGAAGCCCCCCAATGGTTCATGGTCAAGCTGACCCACCGTGTCCACAATGTTCGCAGTCACTGCACGACTCACTGCTGCTCCAGTCACCGCATGCGGTGACCTCACCGTCTACAGACACGTAACAACTGAGTGTGGATAAGAAACCAACTAGATGTCACTTTTGTGTTATCCTTTGTTTCTCCTTTACAAGTTGCTCAACATGTTTCAGGCAACCATGTGCCCATCTTCAGGAGCTGACTACTGTGTAGTGTTATCGCCATGTGTTGGTGTTGTGCCGTGGCTGCAGGAAGGCTGTCCATTGAGGAGTTTGTAGCTACGAACTCCTCAATGGACACACTACCTGCTAACCGGTTCTGAGAGCCTTCCTGCAGCCACAGCACAACACCAACATGTGGCGATAACACTACGCAGTCGTCAGCTCCTGAAGATGGGCACATGGTTGCCCGAAACATGTTGAGCGACTTGTAAAGGAGAAATAAAAGATAACACAAAAGTGACATCTAGTTGGTTTCTTATCCACACTGAATTACGATGCACGGAGAACCACACATCAGATTTATGTAACAAGTTAACATACTCCATGTCTTGCCAAATCCTGACCTCATGGAATACTGCGGTTGACATACGAGGTCACTTGTTTGTCACATTCACTGCCATAGCCACGCTGACAGCAGCAATTCAGAACTGTTGGGTGTAAGACACGTCTCCTGGCTGCTGCAGCTGTGAGACATGCTGCTGCTGCTAGCAAAACACAGCTTTTCAGTATGATGTCCCATCCTGAGACAATCAAGTCACAGATTTCTGTTACATGTTTCAAGTTCAACTGCTTGAAACATCTTACAATACCCAAATCAAGAGGCTGTAATGTGCTAGTGAGATTAGGTGGAATATACACGACTTGTACATTCCTTACAAAGGTGTGTCTTGTGCATGAGCAGCACAATTGTACACAAACAAAACAAATTCTCCACCTCACACACTCAAGGGAGCATCAAGTGCCCTTACAAAGTCAGTCAAAATTGTTGTGGTCATCAACACATTTTTTATTTGCACAGTATTGCACAGAAAGTCTCTTTGTGATTTTAAAACACTCTTGTTTCGATGATTTTCCAACCACGACTAGTACAAATAACAAATAATAACAGAAATAATAACACTGACTCAAACAACTGTTAACTGTTGACCTCAAACAGCAAAGCCAATATGATCTTGGGAGACAACATGATACCAACAGCCGCGCAACACGATACTAACATCAGCACAAGATGACACCAAGAGCCGCGCAACATGATACTAACAGCCGCACAACACGATAGTAACAGCCATACAACAGGATACTGACAGCTGCGCAACGTGATACTAACAGTCGAGCAACGAGATACTAACAGCCACGCAACACGATACTGACACCTGCATGACACACTTCTCTGGTTTTGCCACTGCATAACTTAAGCCTCCCCATCTGTACCATCACTCAAGAACTGTTAACACTGGGCTGTTGTGTGATGACATGTCGTTAAGTACTGCTACTGTCTTGCTTATTCTTGTGTTGAACAGTGCTACTGCTTACTTAGTCTCACATGCTTTGTTTATTAAGTGCTTAAAATTAACATTAAAATTACTATTTCTCAGTAGACATTTTATTTTGGGGGCTTGCTTCAGATTTGGATAAATAAATTTTCCCTTGGTAGGCATGTTTTATTTGAGGAGGGAGGCAGTTGTCTTAGATTAGTCATCTTGCAATTGGGTAAATACATAATTACAAATGTGGGATGTGCATGGTTATAGTGTACTTTCAATTTTACTACACAACGTAACACAAATTCAATTGTAAACTACAAATAAATGTAGATGCATCAGTAATCATTAAATGTGCTCTGCGCGGTGGGAGTGACACCTGAACAGATCTGCTTGCAACCGTACCGTGCGCTTGTTGAGGATTGTGGTAAGGATCCTGCCCCAGAATAACGACTTTCACTTTCGAGATAGGACATGTGTGTGTCCACGTCCACACCTGGTCGTCGGGTGGATACACCGTGTGAGAAGCCCTCTCGGCCACAAGAAACTGGCTCAGCTGAAAGTAAACAACAGGCTAAGTGCAGTCCAAATGCTGTAAACTGTACACAGAAATGGTAACAGGAGTATAAATACACAATAATGTATCAGTCAAACACAAAAAACTTCACTATGTTTATTATTTTAATAGAGCAAGCATGTTTCGATTCTTATAGAATCATCCTCAGGCCCTTTCAAGTAACAAATCCTTACTTAGCTATGTTTAAAATGTGCTGTGGGATTTTAAACATTGCTAAGTAAGGATCTGTATTCTTGGTAGGGCCTGAGGATGATTCTATAAGAATTGAAACATGTTGCCCTAATACAATAATAAACATAATAAAGTTTTTTTGTGATTGACCGATACATCATTGTATATTTATATATGTGTTAAACACTTCGGGATGGCAAAAATTAAAATTGGTAACAGGAGTTTTTGTGGTTTTTCTCAAGTCTTCAATCAACAGTACAGGGCGTCCTGAATGATTGGTTAACTGATGCTAATAACTGCCATTCTGTGTTTGAAAGCCACTGTTGCCTCCCTACTGCCATAAAGCTACAACATTCCACATTCTTACAGAGGAGACATAAAACTGTCTTCTTACATTTGAGACACGTTGAGGTGTAAAAGCAAAATGCAGCAGTGTTATATGCATCGCACAGGTACTGACAGTTATATCGCTTATTTGCGACAACAGTGTCACAACTCCAAACGTGTGATTTTTCAGGAGAGATTTTTAAACGTTTTGAAGTGCTATAATTTTCTATAAGTGCAACAACAACAACAACACAACTGCTCTCCAGTGGTGAGTTTTGCAAATTGCGTTATGACACTATACCTGTTAAAAGTGCATCTGCGAATGTTTCCTTCTACACCAATAACACAAAGATGCCAAATTTTCAGCTGTGACACTCTTGTCGCAAATGAGCGATATGTGGGTTTGAAACACGTGACGTTCCTTATATGAACGGCTGATAGAGAGAGGTGTGGGGTGTGAGTGGGACCAGAGTCACACTGCCAGTTGCATCACATTTTGAAACATGTGATGTTCCTTATATGAACGGCTGATAGAGAGAGGTGTGGGGTGAGTGGGACCAGTCACACTGCCAGTTGCATCACATTTTGAAACATGTGACGTTCCTTATATGAACGGCTGATAGCGAGAGGTGTGGGGTGTGAGTGGGACCAGAGTCACACTGCCAGTTGCATCACATTTACCCATAACAATGTTAAAAGTAACTTTCTGTGTTTCATTTGGCATGGATTTGGGGAAAACAATGACTTGAGTGGTTTCCACATGAAGTTACACTAAATTACAACAATGAAACATTACAAAACTTTAACATGGTGTTTTATGTTCTTTCTTACTTCTTCTTACTATAATTTAGCCTAAATGGACCTATACTATCTAGACTCAATAAGGAAGGGGGTGTATTTCTGAAGGTATGACAGTGAGAAAACACAGAAAGTGATGCTTATGGGCAAATGATTTCACCCTGTGCAAGTTGTTCTTGTAATTCAACTGTCACACAAACTGAGGAGTAACTACAAGTGTTTAGCACTTATTGTGATAAAAATTCCAATTTACTGAGTCATGCAGGCAACAGTATGTCACATGTAACAGTCTTAATGCCCAAAGACAGGAGCACAGGATATCAGAGATCAGTGTTCTGCAGAGTCACAGTCAAACCTGTATCAAGGCCCAACCACAAATTTTGAGACAGCACATTCTTCACAAGTTTGTCAATCCTCTGCCAGACCACAGTGTCACATCCCAAAAAAAAACAAGTCTTAATATTCAATTTGAGAAACTTAAAAATTCAAAATGCATTTCGTCCAACAGAAGATGAAGTAAATTCCGCCATGCTGCTAGGCTCTGGCAATTCAAAGAACCATCAAAACTGCAGCTCTTCATAGCAAAATCTTAAACATCAAGACGTAAAGAAAAATCTGTTATTGATGGCGTGTAAGAGAAAATTTACTTTTGATGGCAAACAGAAATGAACAAAATCAAAACGCAACTCAGATTTGTTATGCATGCAGATATACAAGGTTGAGTTGTGGGAGGGGCACTGTCACTGCTGTCAAGGTACATTTCCCTCTAATGAGAAGATAAAGAGGTTTATAAGAAAACTCTACCACTATGTATGAAGCATCATGACACAGGTAAACATGACATTCAAGACTTCTAACCTCTTCCCATAACTTGTATTTCCAACATCAGTTCTACCAGTCATATGCCAAGCACTGTAACACCCAGCATGTGATCACAATATGGATGTAAGTTTGTTAATCTGGTTACTCTAGTGGACTTCTAGTGGAAAATTACCATTTTATGGGCCATTCACAGGAAAGCACTAACAGACATGACCACTTCCCTCACCAACCACATCAAAGCAGTTTGATAAACATGTCTTGTCTCTCTGAACAGTATGTGTTTAACATATTTTGTCTAACTAAAGAATCAAATCCAACTAGATGCCAATTATTACTTTCTTATGCTAATGTTAAGCTCAACATGTTTCGGGCACCATTATGCCCATCATCAGGAGCTCACGAGTGTCCGGACCAAAGCCTGTAACAGCCTTCGGTCCGCACACTCATCCATCCTGCCTGCACTTAACTTCCAACCAGCAGCAACTCGAGAACCAGACGGCCTATGTTGTAACCAACATCAGTGTCGTGAGCTCCTGCTTATGGCCATAATGGTGCCCGAAACATGTTGAGCTTAACATTAGCATAATAAAGTAATAAGTGGCATCTAGTTGGATTTTATTCTTCAGTTATCAAGATGATGCACAGTCCGATACACACTAAATATGTAGTCTACTTTCATTTTATTCCTTGACATAATCCTTCCGGCCACACCATGGCCATGGGGATGACTCAGTCTCTAACAGAAATGAGTACCAGGAATATTTCCTGGGGGATAAAGGCGGCCGGTGCGTAGGGCTGACAACCTTACCAACTTCATGTCCCGATTGTCTTGAAATCTGGGAGCCTTAACCTTCTGGAACCCTCAGGGCCTGTCCAGGCATGTACTGGGATTACTTTCCCTTTACCATTACTGTATTCCTAAATGCATGACAGATCTATAAGCACAGCTACATTCCCAATTCATCTTGTGTTAAAGGCAGCTCCTGCAGTAAGTCTCATTTCAGTATACTATAAACTCCAAGAGTTATTAAATGCAGACATATTGTCATGCTGCTTGAATGAGTAAGTGTACTACCCTTTCACAAGCTTTATCCCAGCCGACGGTCCTAAGGGGCCAAGGCAAGTGTACGACCTGGTCTTTATTTATGAAACAGACAGCATGCTACACTGAACATTCACATCCTCCACATGCTTATCAGAGAAAGTCATATCAGGACACTCAATGGATGCTCACTGCAAACGCTGGGGTTCAATCACAGGACAACTCAACAAGGAAGACGATCATCTAATTTACATTTGGAATTGCAAAACTAACTGTGAAAGAATTATATAGAATATCTCGTTCACTGAAATATAAGCAGACAAAGTAGCATGTACTGTTTCCACCATGACTTTATTGTTGTGTTTACTTGTACAATGATTTGTGCCACATTGCATCCAAGATCCATGGAACACAAAAAATTCTTTTACTTAGTAATCCTTTGTAAACCAGCAATAAGCACAACGCATTCTTGAAAACATTTGCATTCTCTTACCAATTACAGGAAAGTTCTAAAGACCAGGCAAGGTGACAATCAAAGAGATGTATGAGGGTAGTTAAGTACACTATATGACAGAAACACTGCTGGTTCTCAAACTGGGTAATAAATAAGGAGATTTCAAGACAAAAATGTTGCTTGCTACTCAGAAGTGCTGTATAAGATATGATGTAACACTGAGTACATCATGCAGTTAGAATCCTGGATTTCATGAAAGGTGTACTGGAGGCTCAGTACAATATCTGTTACACTGTATTTTTTCTATGTGAAAGATCTTAAAGCAATTAAAAACAAAAGCAGCCATTACATTTCTACACAATTTTACCCTTATTCCGATACAAAGGAAATTATATGGTACCTTCCTCTGCAATAATTAAAAGAAATAGAGCAGACCTGTTACATAATAATTCACCCTTCTACATGTTACTTATAAGCACAGATAAAATAAACACTGTCCTGGAGTACGTGATTGCAATTATACAGAAAGTTCACCCACCTAACGTAAGCAAAAATACTGTTATAACTCCTATGAGACACACTAACCTGGAGAGATGCCACGTACTTCTAGAAACGACACGACTTGCAGTACAGTATTACTTTACTATGATCTCAGCATAAAATGTGTTACCTTCGTAAAGTAAGGTTTCCCAAATTCTGAGGATAATGCTTCAAACCAGGACTCTCCAATGTTTGGATGCAATACTGGATATCGTTTTGAGACCAATTTAATTTTCGCCTGGATATAGTTTGAGAAGAATGGCGATTGCTTGCTAACGTTGTTTTTCTCTCTTGGTGTAATATCTTTGTTTTCATTAATCGTATCTAGCTTTGCTTTCTTATGAAGCATATTTCCTTCATTGTCGCTCATATTCGTCAAAGGCCTTTTTACAGATAAAGGTTTAAAAAAATTTAATATATTCTTCTGAGAAGCCATTACTTCAGCACGAGGCACTCACACAAAGCTGCACGCACAGAAACACAGATCATCCAGAAACAGCACGCCATTTTTCCCGCCAGACAATGTTGCCAAAGTCAAATTACAAAAGACATGGCGTCACATCTCAGATGATATGAATATTCGCCAATACAAGTGTGAGTACCTTACACCTCGCATTCGAACACTGTTCTTATTTTTAATAAATGGCTTCTCTAATTTATTAAGTATTTATCAATTAAAAACGATTGTACTTATACGAACTTACGAATAAATGCCCGGGGTGCGTACAGGCATGTGCCATGAATTCCACGGATCCAAAACTCAGTCCAACTGACACTACGGTACGTTTTACAAACACAAAATATACGATGTAAAAATATTATAAATATTTCACAGTATTCAAATGTTACAACAAATTCATTATATAAATTGATAATATGATTGTGGGGCTTTTTCAACATAAAATAAAATTATAGAAGGACTCGGTTTCCATTTTTTCCTTTGTTTATTTATTTACTTTCCATTTACCCATTTAAGGGTACAACCTAAGAATGTAAAAACAGTCATAATATGACGACACAATGTATCTGTCAAATTAAAGCATGTAATTATAACACAAGGAGTAGATAATAAAATATTAATTATAACATTAAAACATAACAATCTGGAATATATATTACTCATTAGAATTAAAATATTCTGCAATAGAATTAAATGAGTTAGAAAGAAGAAACATTTTAAGGCTGATTTAAACATTTATGTTTCATTAGCTACACACTTTATGTGAGTAGAAAGATGATTACAAGTTTTAATTCCTGCATAACGAGCTCCTATTTGGTATTTGGTTAAATTAGTTATGGGTAGATGAAAATTATTAGCACATCTAGTGTTGTGGTTATGGACTTCTAAGTTCTTTGTCAATAAATGTTTGTTGTTCACCACATACAATGAAAGTGAAAATATATACTGAGAATAGAAAAGTAAAATTTCCTTTCTTTTAAACAGTTCTCTACATGATTCCATTTTCTTAAAATTAGTCATAATTCTTATTTTTTTTTTGGCATTCTGAATATTTTACTGCTATTAGGAGTGTTACCCCACAAAATTATTCCGTAGGATATGATAGAAGATACATAAAAAAAAATAGCATTCTTAAAGCTTTCCTTGAGAGCATAGTTCTCACAGCTCTTACTGCATAACATGCAGAGTTCAATCTGGAAATTAATTGGTCAGTATGATTATCCCAAGTTAGAGTGTCATCAGTCATTAAACCCAGTAAATTTGTATAGCTAACATCAGCAAGAGTTTTATTAAAGTAGTTAATATCTAATAAGCATCAATGCAATTTTTAGTTCTAAATTTTAAATAATACATTTTATTAAAGCTGAGCAATATGATATTGGCTTTAAATCATGAGATTAAATCAGAGAGTATTTTATATATGTTTGTAGTCCCCCTTGATTAGAGCTAGTTGCTATAATGCTAGTATAATTTGCAAAGAGCACAACTTTAGCATTATGTTGGGTAAATCATTAATATAAATAAGAAAAAATAATGGACCGAAGATCGAACCCTGAGGAACCCCATTTGTAACTTTTTTCCATCTAGAAGAAACACTACCACATGTATTAATTTTATCAATAGTTACTTCTTGGTATCTGTCTCTGAGATCAGATTGTATCAAAGTTCGAAATTTCCCACTATTTCCATAAAACACTAGTTTAGCTACCAGAATTCCATGGTTAACACAATAAGGGCCTTCAAAAGACCACAGCTATTCCCCCTACAGAAAGTCTGTTATTCATAGCTTTTAATATTTCATTAATTACATTATAAGATATAGCCTCAGTGGAATTATTAATTCTAAAAACATACCGTTCCTTGACTAGTATATTATAATATACATATTTATATAATCTTGGAAAATAAGTTTTTTGAATATCTTATAAAAGGAAGTTATAAGAGAGATTGGCCTATAATTGGTGGTTAGAAATTTGTCTCCTTTCTTACAGACAGTTTTGATTATAGCCTGTGTTAGTTTTTCAGGGAATACACCTGAGGAAAGGGATCAGTTACAAATATATGTTAAGGGGGACATGATAAAAGGGGTGTTTAATTTTTTAAATTTTTATGGGGATTTCATCGTACCCATATGAGTTTTCAGTCTTTAGGGATTTCATAATCTTATCAATTTCATAAGTTGTGGCATAGGTCCAATTAATTCTTGGAAACGTGCTGTCACACTTGTTAATCAAGTAATTGGAAGGATTTACATTATCCCTAGGATCATTGTTATCTTTACCTATGTTTCTTGTGACAGTGTCAGCAATAGTTAAACAATATTCATTAAGAGTGTTGGGAACTCCCTGGGGATTACTTGTTATATTATTAGTAATTTTTAGCTATACCATCACTACTGTACGGCAGCGAAACATGGATAACCAGGAAGAGAGACATGACTTGCCTAGAAGCTGCAGAAATGAGCTTTCTAAGAAGCGTTACGGGATACACAAAGCTGGATACAATAAGAAGGGAAGTCATAAGAAAAGAACTAGAAATATCTGTAATACAAGATGTGAGACTCAAATACAAACAAAACTGGATCAACCACCTTGAAAGAATGGACAACACCAGACTCCTGTAACATGCGCTCAACTACAAACCACGAGGAAGAAGAGATCGTGGACGCCTGAGGAAACGATGACAATGCGTTGATGCTGGAACAGGTCAAATGACCTAATCCATTGAGGAAGATGATGATGATGATTATTAGTAATTTTTAAGGATTTAATATCATTTTGACAGTTGTTATTTCCTATTACTTTTCTATAATTTTCCATGTAGCATTTGTTTTATTCCTGGATTTAGACATGAACTCATCATAAAAATTTTTTTGCTGTTTTTATAACATTTGTTAATATCTTGCAAAATCTTTTGTATCATAGTTTGAGATTGATATTGTCACTTTCACCGCAACTCATGTACAAGATTCTCTTGTTACGACACGATACTTTAATTCCCCCGGTTATCCATAGGTTATATCTAAACGTGGAATTAAGTTTACTTTTAGTGAAATATGCATAGAAATATTTTAACCGAATTTTTAAAAGATTGTTAGATCATAACCTCCAAAAATATCCTCCCAACTTTCAGTACTCAATTTAGATTGAAATTCATCTACAGTGAACCTATAATGTTTCTAACATAACAAGATGTTAATTCTTGTATAGGTGCAGTGATGTTTTCTAATTTTTGTAGTTGAGCATTGTGATCTGACAACCCATTGCTGAGGGGATTTATAGTAAAATTTCTTACTAAATCTACACAAATGTTATCAATTGCAGTACCTGAACCATTAAAAATTCTCATAAAATTTACTGTACTCTTAAAATTGTCCATAGCTAAAAGGTTATCTGACTATTGTCGTCTATTATGATTATCTGTATTAAAGCATTTTATAAATTTGTTTTAAAGTGAGCCATTTCTTTCATCACTCTTGCAAGTTTTGTGAGCCTACAAAAGGGCGAATATGGTTATGCATGGCCTACTTAGTGCCAGAGCCATATTCTGTATGGGATCTACATCTTCCTGTAAACAGACAAAAATTATGGAACCCATAGAAATATTCTGATGCCTGCTACAGATCCTTTGTAATTGTTACACAAAATTTAAATACATGTCAAGGGGGGGGGGGGGGGAGAAAAAAAAATAAAATTTTTAAAAAAAACTTCCCGGAAAAATCCCTTTTTAAAGAAGGAAAAAAAAAAAATTAATAAAA
>Ga0136643_10011306_pt1 | contig 13241 bp, 2 predicted proteins | sample TergutLab28metaG_FD_96883 | JGI IMG/M metagenome (GOLD analysis project Ga0136643, IMG submission 96883) | Labiotermes labralis P1 segment gut microbial communities from Petit-Saut dam, French Guiana - Lab288 P1 (version 3) (version 3) | ecosystem: Host-associated > Arthropoda: Insects >...
GAAGGGCATAGCACCATCCGCACCGTACACACAACCTACGCAGCGGCTCTCAAGACCACCACCCATCCAAAAACTCGGTGCAGAAAACCATATGCTGCAACTCAACGTCTAATGCTCCTGATGATGGGCGTATGTACCCGAAACATGTAGAGGTAAGAATACGTCAATAAATTACCTTGTTACATCAAGTTGGCATTTCACTTTATTTCATGATGAAGATGCACGGTCAAACAACCCTCACACTTAATGCAATTTAGCGATCCAAATTTATGTCTCTACTTTCACAACCTAACTAAAAACTTCTGAAAAAAAAATTATTAATGAGTACGAAATAAGTAATTTTTACTGCAGAACAAAATATCGAATTTTATGTTTTGCTCGCCGTGCATTCTGGTACGACTCTGGGTAAATGACTAACGTGAAGCACAATTACGTTGTATAATATGTTTATTATTATAATAATCCTCTACATGTTTCGACCAACTCTGTGCTCATCATCAGGAGTTCAAATTGTATTAATACAACATCTGTTATAGTACTCTCTGTAAGTGACCGTCCGGTGTGCAGGTTGCAAACTGTATTATACCAGATGCTGTATTAATAAAATTTGAACTCCTGATAATGAGTACAGAGTTGGTCGAAAAATGTAGAGGATTATTATAATAATAAACGTATTATACAACGTAATTGTGAATCAATTTGGTCATTTACCCTAGTTGGTCATATACCCAAAATATCGAAGTTTGTCGAACTGGAATATGATTAAATTTACTGTGAAATTTATGCTTTTAAAGAACAAGAGTTACCTAAAGTTTGGAAATAGCTTTCAAAATCTCTCCGGTTTTCTCTAAGTTCTGCATTTATTGCTGTATTTTTATGGTCTGTATCTTTCTTATCTTCTGCCTTTGAGATTTGTGATACGAGTTGTTGGACACTATTTTCTTACATTAAGCGAACTGAACCATCATGTCCGACTTGACCAGAGAGAAATGTCTTCCTAAACGGAAAACATCTTGAAAAGAAAATGGGTCAGAGAAAATTGGTTCTGTAATCCAGATAAAACTCAACAAATATTCATTTCAATGTACAGAATTGTACAATTACTTGTTGATAAGTAAGAATGTCCGCACGACCGAGTAATTTTCCTTAGATACCCGGTAGGTACAATGACTTTTAACTTCCTGAAGGTGTCCAGGCCGAAACTGGGGCCTAACTAGCCTCCTGTTCAATAGTTAACAAGTGTTCATTCCTCAGGAGTAAGGCAGCCCGGAGGTGAAGCTTATCTCTCACCTAAACTTGGTACTGATTTAATGCCTTCATAAGGAATTATTTAAACAAGCAGAGCCCAACTTACTGTTACTTTTTAACGCTAAACCCATACCAGTATTTATAACGAAATCTGTTTACAGTGAGTTGGCTTGGCATAAGAGTTCATTTTATTTTAACTTACTCTTTTTCACTCAGATCTACCTATATTACTGACGGTAAGAGCAAACGAAAGCTACTTACGACCACGTAAGGGGAATGCATACAGGGATTATAAATTCTTCGAGTTTTCTTTCAATTTAAATTTGGTTTTCTTACTCTATTCCTTGTTATCATACAGTGTAACTCCACCCGATTCTCTAAAACAAGAATCTGACACGCGGAAGACGCAGGTACACATCATTTCATGGCATATTTAATGTCCTAAAACGAAATAAGGCCTATTACAAGTATGTTTATTCCAAAATCGCATTATATTTAGTGCAGACTTAAACAAAAGTCACGGAATAAGTCAAAAGTATCCTTTTTTATTACAAACGTTGCTGCATAGGAATAGTTTCGAAGCTAGTGTTTTGTTCGACTTTAGTTTTAAGAGTTTCAATTTGACGGGTGTAAAAGCATCTAGGAAAACTATTAGAACCAACCGTGGAACTCGTCCAGCTTCAAATTGAAATTGGATTGGTTTGCCATACTAATTCGCCCGAAAGAGAAGTTCTTCTAAGCATTATAAACCTCTTCCACGTAGAAATTCAAATCTGCAGAGACTTGTCGCTGTTTTGATCGGTAAATATTTGCAGACCTTTCGGGCGGGTTTACTGTTTCAAAATTCAGTGTGTAAGCAGTTCAGTCTTGGTCTGGGTAGGACCCATTACAGCCATCGCGTTAGGTTATTTATTAACCGAACTTGCGTCTACCGAGAAGACTTCATAGACACCGCAGTGACCTTAGACCTCTCATGTAGGTCATCTTTTCACTATGGTCTTTTAAGTAAGTGGTTCCACTCCGTTTCGTATTCGATATGTCGAAGGTTCACATTTGTTTCCAAGTACAGATTATTTTTGTGAATTTTGATAATCCCTTATGACAAATGTCGGTGCTGTTTGCCAGGTTAATCAAATGCAGTTTTTTCTACACTGAGCCTCACATGTTATAAACTTATCATCATATTTGTTCGAAGATATACACTGTAGGCCACTTGCAGTGTCTTTGTTGTAATGAATTCAATGTTTAAAAAATTTAGTAAATTTCTAAGAAAAATTATTCATCCCCTAGTGATAAATACATAAATAAAAGTACTGCATCTTAGTATTAAGCAAGAGAGCCGTACCCACTAAAATCGTAATTTTGGCTTCTAACTTGTAGACTATGGAGTAAACTGGGTCAGTTTGGACAGCAAATTTACTTCATAAACATGAAAAGAATTCAACAAAACAAAACAGCTACTGTCACAAATTTAAAATTATGTGTAAACAGTGACTTAACCTACAGGACGTATATTCATAAGCAGACCCTTTCATTTTGATGTTTTGCTGACCGTGTATCTCAGTATGTTTATCTTAGTAAATAACCAACTTGATGCACACAATTTTTTGTTTTACAATAAGTTTTATTTCATGCCTCTACATGTTTCGAGCACATGGTGCTCGAAACATGTAGAGGCATGAAATAAAACTTATTGTAAAACAAAAAATTATGTGCATCAAGTGGGTTAATTACTAAAATAAAGACTCTTACATGTTCAGAGATTTTAAAAAAATAAGTTATTGTGTGTGGACACTCCTGCCTTTAAGGTTAAGACACGTGAGGGTAAAAGCATTGCTCTATAGCATGGTATTTCATTTGTCGTTACCAAACATTATTTCTTATACAACGTGAAGTTTTATATAGACCAAATTACTGTCATTCTTTAAAGGTTTGGGAAACGCGAATTGCTAATCGTTTTACAGCATAATCTACATTCTAAGTAAAATATTACAGGAAAGTGAGGAAAAGGATTCCGAAGGATCGCAAATCCCAAAATATTAAACAAAGTGTATTAAGATATTCTTTCTAACAAAACCATGTTTACGCATCACTGACTTCACTTGCTCCTAATTAAGGTGGTCTCACCTAACCTAGGATCATACACTAATAAAATGGCACTTATCACGTAGGCCAGTCAATAACTGCCATATCTATCCGTATAATATGAACCAACAAGATGCACTACTTTCTATTAATTTATTTCAATAGTAATCTTCTGCATGTTTCGATTAGCCTTGCTGCTCATCATCAGGAAGGTCAACTCTGTATAAACAGCAATTGGTTTAGTCATGCGTTATGTTGACTGCCTGCTGCCAGCAGCTAGTCAAAATAATACATGACTATACCAATTCCTGTTTATAGAGAGTTAACCCTCCTGATGATGAGCAGCAAGCCTACTCGAAACATGTAGAGGCATATTATTGAAATAAATTAATGGAAAATAGTGCTTCTTGTTGGTTCATGTTATACTGATATCACGATGCACGGTCAACAAAACATTAAATTTTCCAGATCTACCCGCATAATTTTAGAGATTCATGCACAGTTTTCTTACTGGAAGTACAAAGCTACTGAATAGCTCTGTTAATTTTACATGTGGATTATCGTCTAACACACAACAAAAATACAGTTTCGTAGCAAATTCCTGATTATTCAGTTAGCCGTGCAATCATGCACAAGATACTGCCTGCCCCTGATTGATACTCAGCACTCCCACGTTTTTTCTAAACACAATGCATGGAAAAGTACATGAAGTGGACACTAATCTTTCTCATGACAATTTTACCTAATTCTTTTTATCATATTTTATAAATAATCCGAATAAGCTGTATGAGATTCAATGTCTCTGTATGTAAATTTTTATGCCTCCCTGATGATTTTCTACGGAATTAACTGCAACAAGCAATAGTGTAAATACACAAGTAGTCTTATATTGTTAATAAGTATGCTTTGGTGTTGCTTAGCATGTAATACGTAACAGGAACATGGTTAAGATAAATCAATTCAAGATGGCAATGTTGTTAAATAAGCAACACATAAATAAAGAAACTTACCTTTTGAACAGCACTGGAATAGACTGAGTTTGAATCGGAGGAAATGTCTTTTTCAGAAATCTTCTTTCGTCCTCGTGTAGTAAATCCTAACATTTTCTGTCTGTCGATTCTTGACGCTGGCAACAAAATTAATGGATTGGTTCAGCGGCACAGAAAACATTTCGCAATTCAATGCCTTAAGTTTCGTGGAAGCAGAAACGTGTAGGTGTTGTTCACAGGTGAGGATGTACCGTGAAGAGGAAACGAAGATAAATAACTACAACAAATTTACAGAGAACTTCTGATGAACTGCTTTATCCTTAGTTGTGAAAGTTATGTGTGTTTTGTGTCTGCCAGTTTAAGGTTTCGTAAAAAGAGGCAAGATATATTTTACTGGGCACGGAGTATAGCGTACAGAAGTGAAGGTTCAGGCAATGTCCTCGGCAAAATACGTGCCGAATTAGGACAATAATATAGACAATCTTATGTAGACTATATGTCACAAATGTCCAGGTTTCGAATCCTGATATTTTAACAATTTTTTTGTCATCGTATTTTGTGTAATATCAATTACGTGCAAACTCTATAGCTCAATGGGAAGTTGTGTAGTTTCAGTGAAACATGATATCAGATACAGACAGCATAGGTTTAAGCCGGGGGGAAGGGGGCATGTGCCCCCAAATATTTTGTCGAACTATTAATATTTTTTGGCTACTGAGTTAAAGAAAGACAAATATAAAAATTTGGGGTGGCAGTGGGGAAAGAGGTGTATGTGTATTAAAGACTGGTTCCAACCAATCTTACTCCTCTTTCTAAACGGACTCCCTGACTTAACTATAATACCCATAGCCGATTTCGCCCCTGCAACTCCCAGTATTATTAGCCAAGTTGCGCTTATGACAAGCAGCCTGTTTGTCCGAATTATTTGTGCGTACGTACTAAAGCACACGAAGTCACAGCCAGAAGAGTGCAATCTGGAACAGTGACCCACGTTTAAATCTCAAATATCATATTAAATTTTGAGGGAACCTGAAGCAAAATTCACAACGAGGAACTGCATAATTCACACTGTGTCAAAAATATTACTAGGGCAGTCGCATTTGGAGGAAGAAACAGAAGAGACATTGGGATATGTAAGAGTGTTGCAGTATAAACACCAGAGACAAAAGAACAAACAGGAAAACTGTGTGCATATGACAGACAAGTTTTAAAATAAAGTAATGTGCATAAGTTGTGTAGATCTGAGTTACTTAAACAGGAAATGAACTACCGGTTTTTTTAGAGGACTTTCCTTCTTTAATGGGTAATTGTAAGCTTATCAAACTGGTTCACATGAATAGAATTAGTTGAAGAATGTATACAAATTTTACAGTTTACGCTAATCCTCATGTGATTTGAGTAGGATTTACAACGGACTATGATGTCATACTCTGCACAGGCCAGTATATTTCCTTCCGCTCCTTTCCTGTTAATAACTTCTGAACCAACAGATAGAAATTCATGACAAGACACATTTCGATCTCACTATTGCCTGTGTTTTAATTAATTAATCTAAAACCCTTGTCTCGATCTGGAAAAATGTCGGAAGATAAGGATTTTTTTTCTGTCACACTGCCGAGGAAGACAATAGAATTATAGCACATAAAGATTTATAATTGATAAATTGCAAGATGATGGCCATAAAAATGGACCTAAACATGTTGCAGAAAACATAAATAATATAGAGCGTTCTTTTTAGTTGCCACATTCTGAGGGTACACATAAATTTGTCTGAACACAAACACAACGGAATTATGGCACTTAAATTCATTTCTGTTAGCCAGATAATCTCATTAACAAGTACAGAAACATGAAAGGAATATTACTGAAAATATACCTTCTTTTTGTATGTGAATTTTGCGACTACTCGATGATGGCCAAGGAACTCGACCTAAGCATTTTGCAATAAACATAAGGAACATTCAGTATCCTTGTTAGGTGGCGATTCTGAACACAAAAATAAATTCAGTAAGAAAGCTTCTATCGCAGGTATTTTATTTTCAAACCATGCGGTGTCACACACCAGAACTCTGGTAGTCGTAATAGTCTCTGCGCACACACACACACACACACACACACACACACACACATATATATATATATATATATATATATATATATACCCCAAATTCTCAACACCGAAAAATTCACAAACATTTCTTTTGAAATTGGCGTTAAATTGTGTGATTTCCAGAATATCATAGAGAAAAATTGTTTTTTCTTGTACATTTAGGTTATAAGTTTCTCAAGACAGTGAATGTGACGCTGGGATATTTATTACTCCATACATTGTGGCAGTCAAATGCAACTTTCCGGACAATCCGCTGTCCCCATTTTCAAGCGTGGAAAGAGGTTGGGCGAGTTTTTTGAAACTTTCTTTCTTATATCAGAGTACATAACATCACAGACGACAACAATCTTCATTGTTAAGCACCACCTTCAAACGCTTCTTTTTTAAAATTACTCCAATTAAGTTACCAAAATATGCTATTGTACATTAAATTCTGCAGCCAGTTGTAATGAAAACAATAATGCTATATCTCCAGTCTGAGACAAATTCCAATGTCCTCCTTAATTTACGTGCTGATGGCTATGCCAGTGACTGCAGAAAAAGACACTTTGCTCGTGGATAGCTGCAGTTCGACTACATCTGGTAAGCTCGCTCATGAACTGCAACATAATGCAGTGTACCCGTGTACGAGGTCGTTTGTCAGGCACATATCTTCAGTCTAGCATGCGTCTATTTCAATCTGACCTCATATATATTGTCACAGGTTGACTGTCCCTTAACAAATTAACAAACTGCATGCTTGCATTCCTCGAATTTACACACGTAATCAGACACTGGTTATGATTCTTCATAGAGATGTGTGTGCGTGAGTATGTGCATTGCAGGGTTATGGACCAAGTTAAGAAGAGGGCCGCGAGATGACAGCATTATCGTGTAGTAAAACGTACCTATGCCTCGGTCGGTAAAGCCGGTTCCAGTTTTGTGGTACGGAGATAAAAAGCAAGCATAGTTAGTGAAATGCAAATTCAGCGTGTCCCTAGAGGCCTACAATGAAAACGCCTGGAATAAAAATTTAAGCAAACTAAGCTAGGAATGATAAATGTTAAATACTCCCTTTCAGTCTTCAACGGACGTTTATTTAGTCTAGGTAAAAGCGGAAATAAAATGACATCTCATTGTAAGTAAACTTTATAATAATAAGATGCTATTGATCCCAGTTTAAAGCGTCTGTCTGAAGCCGCTGGGAGGGCACATTCGAATCCCGCAGTGGGCATGGTTGTTGCCTCTTGTGTGTTGCATAGGAAGCGGCCCCTGCGTTCATTCTTTCAGAGGAGTCCTAACGGCTGTGTGTGTGTGGGTGTGGTCTAGAATCCTCAACAGTGAGGCAGTCTACGCCCACTTTAGCGTCTTGCGTGACAGATGCAGATGGAATACAAGGTACTACGTCACTGGTTACATTTTTATGGTTTCTTGAGTTATGACCACGTAGCCTATTAAGTGTATTCCAGCTTTTCGTAGCAACACGGTATCTGTTTTTTAAGCATAGAACTTCAGAATTAATGAGAGGTCTTCAAATAGGAAGCTGAATTTCTTCTTGTGTAAGTCACAAAGGCATACGCGGAAACAGAAGTATAGCTAATATAACGTTTAACATCGGTGTTGGATGATAATGATGATGATGATTAGCTCCACGCCCTGCTTGCATCACTCTCGAGTAGTACGCTCGCTATCCATGTACTAGAAGGACGGATAGGCCCTATGTTCCTCCTGGACGCAATGGAGTATAATTTCTGATACCTTCCTAAAATGTAACCACGAGTCACCTTATAACCCATCCCGTTACCAAATGTACACTGGGAACGAGTTATCCTAGCTTTTACGTTTCAAAATATTTCTTTCCCTTTCTTTTCGTGGACTGTTGATAAATACACTTCTTGAGCTGCAAACCCCCCAAAAAGTGGCACACGATCCACCGAATCATTGGTGTTTATTTACCAGCCAACACTGTGTTAACATCTCAGAAGACTTGAATCTTCAATTTGCTACGGACCTAACAATAAAGGTTTCATTTTTGGCATAGCAATAAATTTCACTGTGTCTCAAAATGTTCAGAGTAGTTGCAATGAGACAGATACCAGGGTATGAATCAACGTGGATGAAACGAAAGCAACGTGAACCGAACTACACAATACTCTCTACTTCCAAAAGTAAGAACGACTATAATTTCCATACCCCTATATGCCGTTATGCTAACGTTCAAGGTGCAGAGAAATCTGATGTTTATGTGATCGTGCATCACTGATACAATAGTATAAACAAACAACTAGATGCAACAATAAAAATTTATTAGTAATTTCAATCAGCTCGACATGTCGAGCGGATTGAAATTACTAATAAATTTTTATTGTTGCATCTAGTTTTTTGTTTATACTATTATGCCAGAGAAATTTGTTCGATTATTTTTCGGTTCTGATACGACTTTTAATTAACAACAACAATAATAATCACGTTTAGCACTAAATCTGACATTCTACGGCACGTTTAATCACTCTATCCACAAAAACCCATTATAAATTTCTTTATCACATTAAGTCGTAAAATTACAAACTCCTGGAGCAGAGTCCACTTTAAGAAGCTAATATCTTTCAAGGTAATCCCGGGTTCGTGTGGAAACAAAGAGTTCATAACCCTGTGTACACGAACCCAATACTGGGGCCTATTACGAACCAGATGAACAAACCAATTAACTTTACCACCAGTTCTTTAAGATCCATTTCAATATCGCCATGACCTTTAACGCACAATTTCCACACAGCTGTCTTATCTTCTCTTCATTAATTAGACTAAAATTTCATATACCTGTGTCATGTTTGTTGTAATCCTCACTTATCTCTTCATCTTAGTTTTTATCACCCTACTTGTACCTGGTAAAGACTACAATTTAAGAAGCTCATACTTACTTAATTTCCTCCAGCCTCACGTTACTTCCTCTTCCCTCCAGATAATATCCCTAGTGCTCTGTTCTCATAAATTTGAACTCATGTTCTTCCTTTAGTTTCTGAACCTAACCTACACACAGAGACTTCTATGGCTTCCTTGATGTCTTTAGAGAGAAGGTCACAAGTTGAAACATCTGAAATTTCTGCGCTTAACTGCAGCAAGTATTCCTAGAATATTATTTTGTTATTGGCCTAAAATGCTGTAGACCTTAAGGCAAATAAATATATCCACCTACGGATCCTTGTATAAGGTTTGCCCTTAACGACAGAAAATACTTTATTTGTCGGTTAAGATGTTCGTTGTCATGGAAAATCTTAAGTATAAACCTGAATCAAAATACCTTCATGAGAATCGCATATGATAAAATAAGCTGACACACACTGTTAAAATCCACTCTGTGCACTCCAATTTTTGCGTCATGTGAAAGAAGTAACTCCGACACCAGTGGGCGCGCGGTCTAAGGAGTGGGTCTGCAGGCACTCGCTTGCCTGGATTGCGGCTTCGAATTCCGCCGCGGACATGGAATTCTGTCTCTCGTGATTATTTTGTGCTGTCAGACACAGGTCTCTGCGACGGGCTTATCCTTCGTCCAGAGGAGTCCTGTGGCAAGGTGTAAAAATGACCTTCTCTATTTACAGTGGAAATCTGGGAACCTCAACCTCCTGGAACCCTCGGGGCCTGTCCAGGATTGTAAAGAGATTGCTTTACCTTCAACATATTTACAGCGACTAGGTAGAAAGAAGTCAGAATAAGAAAGAAAGAACGAAAAGAAAGAAATTAAAAAAAGCCCACAAGTTACTCATACTCATGCCAAGACCTCCATTCAATGAGGGTTAATTAATGAAATACGTTTTCTTTGCACATATCAAGCGAAACTACAAGATGTTTCTTGATCCTCATCATAATCAGCAGCTGGTACCCATCTCTCTGCTTTTGCAACATTTGCAGTTACGTTTTCAGACCCATTTGATCAAACTAGCATTCCTCTGTGTGTCACTCCACTTCCATAACTTACAGTCCCATTCGCCCTTAACACCAATATAAGCAACAATGCTAACATCTGCATTGGATTACCTCTCTGAGGGCATTTTATCCTCTTCAAATCCTTGCACTAATATTACTATTTAAAATAAAGACCGACTAGTGCACGCGTATATTATCAGCGCCAATTTCTTAACACCATATCTCTCCGACACGTTTCGGCCGTAAAAGGACTTTCCTCAGGGAGTACGACTGATACATTTCAACAACAAGTTCATAAAAATGATTTATCAGATACGAAATTCAACTTAGTAAATAACGAGCAATTTGGTAAGCGGTTTAAAATCTTTATTTGAATTATCGAACATAATAAATATGCAGATGTTTTCTCACACGTAAGCTTCATCACAAAGACCAATCCGTTAGAAAGTTTTTGGGAAATAATGTTTTTCTCGAATTAACTAGAAACAAATACATACACTCTGTTGACAAAATGGAATCTTCCTTTATCAAAGTCAGTGATACACGTAAATATTGCTGTGCATTAAATGTTTAAGGAAATGGCGTTTGCAACAATTGCACACTTTATAAATTTAAAATTATTCGTACCTGTCAGCATGACGAATAACTTTTGACAATATTTTTGTTCATGCATGTGAGAGTTTATATTTTATTACATGGGTATTATTTTTATCTTAGTATTTAACCAACTTGATGCACAAAATATGTTTCATATTTTGTGCATCATGTTGGTTAAATACTGAGATAAATATACTGAGACGCACGGTCAACAAAATGTCAAAAAATGGGTATTATCTTTTCCTTCCTAGTTCCTACATGACGTGCGGTTTAATCGTTCCGCTCAGTTATTTTCTGAAGCTAGAGGAAGCTTTGTCGATCCAAACACTGATAAATGACTGCTTAACAATACTGCACCAAAATCCTGAGTACCTTTAAATTAATACGATCGAAGTGAGCGTTTTAAATGACAAGCAGTTTGTTATTCATAAACGCTTTGTTGCACTGTCAACAACACGTAATCGGCAATAAATCAAGCTGTCGTGATGCTATCACAGGCCGCAGGAGATCTAGACCAAAGAAATTAAAAAAAGCTAGGATAAAATCTGTAGCTTATTTTGGTGTTTTCGTGATTACGTGAGCCTACATCGAGTCTTTTAAAACTCATCAGAGTCGAATAATTAAGGTGAATGAAGATTGGTGAAGTCGAAGAAATTTGGAAGGGGGCTGTCGTGTGCTATTCGAGATACTATGTCGACATTTTATGCAGAATTTCGTTGTAATATCGGCAGTTTTTTACTAAACGACACGGCGTCATATATATCAGAAGAATTCGATCTTCATACAAACAGCTGTGAGAACTTCACACTTCGTATACTTATTAAGGAATTGTCAGGATGTAAGTAAGTTATTTACTACCAGTTGTGTAGGAAGAGTACGTAGTAAGCAAGTCATAGATGACACAATAATTTTGCGCATAAATGCAAACCAAGTGAGGCTACTCCAATACCCACTTATCCAACATAATTATCTTTACGACTGTCGGAATTTTAAAACCGAATGCAGGCCAGGTTCACTGAAAGCTTTCAGAGAAAGTAAAGTACCTACATTGGTGGAACTATTTCATTTCTTTTGGAAATAATCCATATCCATACGAGGAAATTGCCATATAATGTTCTAATGCTGTACTCCGCAATATGCAATGAATTATTAACTTTGGATTGTGGGTCTTTTTGCTAGAAAGCGTGTGTAATTTATTCGGGAGGACGTTTATATCTCCCACACTGCAACAGGAAAAGAAGAAGAATAATATGTAGTATAAAGACTACAGTTTACTTGAATGTGAGACCGCGTACTGTGATAGAAATGCTTGGACATTTCAGAGTAACCTCTTCGGTAAGCCATCAGAGTAGATGAAAAAATAGAGAGGTTCTTTGAAGCCTCGGCACACCTTGTGATAAGAAGCGGCTGTTTATTGAAATTGATTAATTGATTAACTCTAAGAATAAATGGTTAAGGACACATCCTGTCAGTCTAAAGAATTGCAAGCAAAAATCTTAGCTATTAAGAAAAGTGCAGTAACGTATTATGTGATGCAGTTAGGGGGAATAAAAGAACTTTCATTCTGAAAATGTTCTGGCAAGAATAATAGTCACATACTGAATATGTTATTACTTACACGATAAAGTTAAACCTTGACAGATTACACGAATTTTGATGATTTATAATATATGATTACTCATATAGTGTAATATAGACGCTGTGTAAACACGTACTGTTTAGGTCTACGTAACATCACATTAGACTCTCTATATATACAGCAGTACCACAGCAGAATGTTAATAGAATAGACACCGTCCAGGTACAACATAATAAATCAAATCCTTCCCTCTCGTTTAAGAAGCAGAAATGTTTTTAAGCCATCAGATTAGTCTAAACGGAACCTCGAAAAATCGGGACTCGGAGAATCGAGGCTGCACTCTGTCAAAAATTTTTACACATTAGTAGACCGGTAAGTGAAATGCATCAATACATATACGGATTCAGAAGCTACAGCGCGCTTCTCTGATGACATTACATGTAACAGACGCCACAAATACACAGGTGGTATATAACGGCAGGATTAAGAGACTGCTTAGCTGAAATGTTGGGTCATGTCGAATAAGAGAGACTATTTTGTGCTGCCTATGAAATAAATAGAAAACTTTCTTAAAATAATCGTTTGTCAGGTACAAATATCAGCTCTGATATTCCTGAAACCCCCCCCCCCCCCACCCCCCCCCCCCCCCACACACCTTCTTTTTTCTTCTTCCCACACCCCCACCCCACCCAACTTCTCTTTGTAAAACCAGCTTACTATAGAAAACAAC
>Ga0136643_10011307_pt1 | contig 13240 bp, 16 predicted proteins | sample TergutLab28metaG_FD_96883 | JGI IMG/M metagenome (GOLD analysis project Ga0136643, IMG submission 96883) | Labiotermes labralis P1 segment gut microbial communities from Petit-Saut dam, French Guiana - Lab288 P1 (version 3) (version 3) | ecosystem: Host-associated > Arthropoda: Insects >...
AAACTTATTGACAGAGGTTGCTCTTCTTGCTTGATATCAACCAGCTGGATTTCACTGCAGGATGGTGAGTGCACTTCAGCATCTGGATCAGGTTCAGTCTTTATCCAGTCCATGTTTTGCTGATAAATCAGAACAGTCATCACATCACAATTCCATTTCTTTACTGCACTCTGATCTACTGCTGCCATTCTTGGCTTCTACACAAAGATGCAGCCACACAGTTCACAGACACAGCACCAACCGTGTTCTGTCACTGCATGCTTACTATTTCATATCAATACCACTGTCACCAATTTACAGCTAAGCACAATTCAGTATCTGCTGTGTACAGACATGTGACTCTGTAACTGACATGGCAAAAATTTATGTATGTCCATTTAGAAAAAAATATTTAAACTTCTATGGCCAAAGTGATCCTTGTTTAATAAAGCACATTTCTTATCAATGGACAATAAGTTATCAAACACACAAATCCTAATGTTACACCAGTGCCCAGTACCTGTAACATTAGATGAGAAGCAGCAGTACCTCATTGTGCATGCAGTACTGATGGCACTAAAACTGATGGTACAAGAAGAGCTGGTAAACCTTATACGAAACAGTAAGAATGTTAAGGTAAAGTGATACCGTTACAGGCTCTGTGTGGCCCAGAAGTTGAGTAAAGGTATAAATCTGCTATTCCATGACCAGGCACTAGAAGGTGGTGGGTGGTCACCAGCACACCCTGGCCGCACTTTACCCCAGGAAAGACCTGGTACCCATTTTAAAGGATTATGGGTGGGATCCAGGGCCGGTCTGGACAGGCAGAAAATCTGGTCCCCACTGGGATTCAATCCCAGACCGTCCAGCCCGTAGTCAGTCACTATACAGACTGAGCTACCCAGCCCACATTACAGGAAACAGTGGGGATTAAAATTTACATTCAGAACAGAACAATGCAATTCCTCACTTCTTCCAGCTATGTGTAAAACAGGGGATGCAGTTCAACTGAGTTGGAATAAGAAGACAATAAATGACAACTGTCATACAGCTAATGGAGATGAACTAGATTCCCTGTAGTTCTGTTAAGGAATTGGAACTGTTAAGCTTACGTGTGAACCTTCTACATGTACCTTATCATCACGCATGCTAAAATTTAAAGCAGCGTAACATTCACAATAGTAACTGTGACAGATGTACAGGTTAAAGTTGGTCTGCTGAACATGGAATTGTGTAATTCAGTTAGCATCAGTATGCTTTGGCAGCACAAAATGTCAATCAAACAATGAATGGAATATCTTAAGACGTACTGAAATTCTAAGAATTTTATTTGGCGAATGTCACATAGAGTAAAAATTAGATACTTGCCATCAGGTTAAAATATCAGTATTCTGATGACACAATACGTCGGTTTAGTGTTCATGACCTCTTTTTTGCTTTGGTCTGTAGCTACAATTGCAGTAAGGTACAGTAACACAGCACTTCACAAATATGCACAATTTACACAAACAATACACTTACGCATATTGCCTACTTTTGACATCTGAATGTTTAACATTCTACAGCTCTTCCTTGCAGTTTCAAGCGACCCACACAACATGTTATTAACCAGTGTCCATTACTGTCCACAGGTACGTCTAACTTATGTCACACTACACTGAAGATATGCCCTGTATGTCTCCGGACAAATCAAACATTTCAACATGACAACTAAAATTCGTCACAAAAGAACATTTCTACCTTTACGGCTGCCATCATCACTATGCAGTGGTTATGATTCAAATGAATGTCTCTCAAAAAGACACAATATGATGGATATTTTATACAAAAGGTAGGAGTTACAAAGATGAACAATATCTTCCATGTTTGTGGTGAGAAGAAAACCACACAACCAGCGAAAGAACAGAGTTACAGGCGAGACAATTTTACACAGCATGCAACAGGAAACTTACATCTTAGTTTGTAGATATAATTGACACTATTATACCCCCCAAAATTAGAAAAAGATTACAAGGAAAAACAAAGTAATTATGTGGGATAATCGCCATTAGTATTAATGGACTGCAGCAACATGTACTGCAGATATTAAGTATGACCATTGACACTGTGCATACTGCAGCGTAACCTATGAACCACTTGTCCCTATCACTCCACCTACCCACTCCAACAACTCGCCACACACGTCATATCAGGATCATATGTATTTATAAATTACATAAGCCCATCCATATGCAACAGTATACCAACATGTCTTCCAGTTGCCCTACATAAAGCCCCAACACCTTACATTGGTACAAGGTTCCACAACCAAACAATGAAAGGCTCCACATATTTTCATGAAATCTAGAAACGGGCTTACAAATGCTAGAGTAGGTGACACATACATGTGACAAATGCTATTTCGAAACTGTTAACAATTTAAACACAGAGATGATATGGAAAGAATACACAATGCTTGGTCTCCATCTGTGTCAGCTGTACACAGCAGGTTCTTGACCATGAATGTAATTTCAAATGTTTCACACAAAATCACTTATAACCTATCAAATGCCCAGACTCTGAGGTTCACCACACTCAATAAACCACAAAATACAAAGATATCATTGACATCTGTTCAAATAATCATGGTTAACTGCAGCAGTTGGCCATCTTCATACCTCAATATAACATAAGAGCTTTCAAACTGTCTGCAACTTCTAACCAAACAAAATATCACACTACTTCGAAAATTGACATTCCCCATTCATACATACTACTAAGAAACACAGAACTTTGAACCCACTTCTACAGACTCCAGTCACACTCAACTTTATGCTCATTCAAAATTGAGAAAATAAAATACATCATGGTTCGTCACTTCTTGTCCTAAGACAAGTGCATAAGTATAAATTCATGCAACAGAATGATAAATATAAGTCTTATTATTGCACCGTGCATTTTTTGTAGAATCACTTCATTTTATCAACCAACGAATGCACATATAATTTCACATAAAACACTTTTAAAACATTTTAAAACACTCTGACATGTTTCGATCTTGTCAGATCATCATCAGGGAGCTTTGTTCCTTGCTAAAGTCATGTTACAGTGTTCACAATTCAATTCGTATTTGCAAACGAGTTGTTGTGGCAGCATATCATGTTGTGTAGGAACGTGTTGTGGAGCAGTGGGTCGGTCTGCTTCGAATGCTGAGTAATAAGCAGACCGACCCACTGCTCCACAACACATTCCTACACATGATATGCTGCCACAACAACACGTTTGCAAATACGAATTGAATTGTGAATACTGTAACATAATTTTAGTAAGGAACAAAGCTCCCTGATGATGATCTGACAAGATAAAACATGTCGGAGTGTTTTCAAATGTTTTAAAAGTGTTTTATGTAAAATTATATGTGCATTCGTTGCTCGATAATTTGAAGAATTATGAATAATTCAAAACATACGTTTATTGCCACATAAATTCAAACTGTAACCTGCGGTAAGTACCGAAACACCTCTGAATTTCAGTTTAACAAGTAATAAATTAAGTTTCGATCACATACGAACTAAATACAGCAAACCCGCAAACGCATCTGATCACACAACAGACGCCGTACTCTTTGTTACAAAATATACCTGTATCTATCTGCATCGATCTTTTGATTCAGACAGCTTCAGTTTTATAAAAAAAAAAAAACTCAGTACATATTTAATATCATTTACAGTCCATGCATTAATGTAGTTATAAACCCTTCCACATGCACATAGAATATGGTTATACTTGCTTTTATTTAATGTACACTACGCTACAATGATATGTAAACACAGCGTCATCAGCGTCAGCAAATCCTATGCCATGCACGTTCTGGCAATTGTAAGTCATCCGTGCCGACAGTTAATCCGTGGCCTTTCGTTCGTCACAAGGAACGCAACTAATCGTTTTTCGGATACTTGATTCTTGAAGAACGCACCAATACAAAATCACACATACCACAGATTAACCAACACAGCATGTCACCTGCAGCTGTTGCACATGACCATTATTTAAATAGATTTGAAGTGTATCGTCGAACACGACACTTTAACGCCAAACTACAACGTGCGGCATGTTTCGGTCAAACAGAACCATCAACGGGCACCACTAGTACAAAACTTAAAAATCATAAGAAAGTTTGCAAGATGCAATTCCTTCATTAGTGAGGTCTCATTTGAACGTTCCATATGTACTTTTGTTTTTAAATTGATGAACCGAAATATGCAGGAAACTGTTGAATGACATTAGAGTGTTGTGCTTGACCGTATGTCTCATAAGTATTTCGCTTACAGTAAGCACGCGATAAGTATGAACAAAATTGCACGTCCGCAACCTGTGATCCGCAGGGCCGTGTAGGATGCCTGTTCACGAGCAGTACGTCACATAGCGTCAGCGGCCAGGAATGTGAACTGTGTGAAATGTCGTCTCTCTCAGCACTGTATCTCGCCTTCCAGTTGCACGGGTTGAGGAATGCTGGTACATGGCAAGACGTGCAGTCGGTGGTTTTTGGTAAGTACCAGTACACTCATCAACGAAGCCTTTTATAAAATATGTTATATAAAGTATTCCAGGATAAAATTTGTCGCCAACTGGACAGTGTAATACAGACGAATAGTGTCTGGTGGATGGCAAAAGGAGCCGTTCCTGTTTAACATAGCGGTAAACATGACAGAGCTAGCTGAATGTTATGTTTTGTCTCGTATTTGTGTTACAGGTATCAGAATACAATTTGAAATTATTTTAGCTGTTAGCCACAAATACAAAGGTGCAGTATATATTGTGAATGAAGAAGCAGAAGTGAATAAATCTCTATACAATTCTCTAATTATGCTTCCTGTAAGAATTCTAAACATATTCTTTTGTACTTTAAAAATATTCTCATTACGTGAAGTGTTCTACAAATATATTAATCCACAATTCATAACAGAATGAACAAAAGTATTGCACACAATCTTCAGTGTGTCCTGTGACTTAAAGGGCTTATCTGTTCTGTTTACATATCAAGCTGCACTTCATTTGTGTTCAATTTGTTCAAAGTTAATTTTACCAGACAGTGTACTATGTAAATATGTTTCAAGAAATTCTGTACCATGAAATGTGGAAACCAGTTTATAAGTAAATGTAATGTCCAGATCAATTTGAAGACTAATATTACTTGTGAACTGTATGAAATGCCTTTTATTCAAGCAGAACCCGTTGGCTTTGAAAGGATCCAAATTCAACATTTATGTCCTTTTTAAAATCTTTGATATTAGAAATTTTAAGTACTATAGAGTACCATCTGGAAATAATAATGGTTTAAATTTTCCATTAACAGTTTTTAATACATCATTTATATAGACAAAAAACCTAAAAAACTTAAAATTGATAATCAAACACAGTGTTTTGCAGTTCTCAAGTTTGGAAATGGATTATAACTGAATTTTTTTCAATTTTTTTATCTCCACTCTTTGATCCCCATTCTTAGGTATGATTTCATCCATTCAATAACTTTGCCAATTGCTGAACAGAAATTTAATTTGCACAGTAAAATCTCATGGTTAACACAATGAAACACTTTTGCTAATCTTAGCAACTGACCAAATTAATGCACAAATTCTTGTTTTATAATACATGTAAATTTATTACATTCCTGTACATGTTTCGAGCACTGTTGTGCTCTCCATCAGGTCAAATTGTATTATACACTTAACTCCAGCTATTTGTTATAATGTCACTTTGTCTTCAAGTGTCTTTATGCACAAAAAACTGAAGGTTACTAAAACAGCTCTGTGCCTTACTCTGACCGACCATTCAACAGACACTTTGATGTATCTAACACTGGCACAAATATTTTTTGAACCGTATTTCTTCCTGTTGCATGCCCCTAACAGTGGCCATATCTGTGTGTTATTGCTAAGACAGGTTGAATTAAAGTTACAAGGTATAATTTTTGCACATCCTGGGAATGCACAAAGAATACAAACATAAGATGTGGAATGGAAACCGTTCAGTGGGAAGGGCAAACCGAACATGTGGTATGGAAACAGCTGAGTAGCAATGAAGGGCAGAACATGGAAGGTTTCTATGGCTCTGGCACTTGTCTGAAACATGTTTAAATGTGTGAATTGTGTATACTAACGTGTATAACACAAAACAGAAGTGTTCTGACAACACAAGATGTTTGAAAACCCGGATAACCATGTGTACAAAGAAATACAACTCACGTCCTCTTCAACCTTTATTTCACAGAATGATATAGCCACAGCACTGTTCTGCTGCTGCTGTTGTGTATCTGTGGCCTCGCGTTTTATACTGATCACCGCACTTCCATCCTGAAAGCAGTACATTATCTACTGCAGTGAAACTGGGATTTTATATCTCTGAGGGGATCGTTTTGAATGTACATGAAATGTAGGGAATTAAAGTTGCACAGTATAAAACTAAACACACCAAATCACACTGCATTATATTAATCTTCGGTCTGTGCACTTACATGCCAATTCTTTCACGAAGTGACTTGAGAATATCTGACTTTGTGTTTTACATTTAAATAGAAAAAATCAAGTGATGCTCAATAAAGTGTTTATGATTTGGTGTGAAAGTTACAAGGTTGGTGTTAGTCATGTTATAAGTTTCTGTTAAACTGCAACAGACAGAGATTCATTTTAAAAAAACACACCCACACACGGACACCAATGTTACTGACCCATACTCCCACATGACATATCTGTGCCCAACATGCCAGAGACACGTGTCATACTGGCATATGTGATGAGGCAGAACTGTCACATATATCTGTCAAAGGGTGTACAAACAGGGTTGATCGGGTAATAGAAGCAAGTGGGTGACTACAATTACAACAGAGATGATACTTCACAGCAATATCCCTACTGTTACAAATAATTCTAGGCACTACAGTGTGCAGACAGCAGGCAGGTGCAACACACCAAGATACATCAGTTCACTGGTGGTAGATATGCCAAAACAAAGCGTGGTAACAGTAGTTGGGGGGTGGTTATACCGGGTCAAGGGGCTTAGCCCCAATGCCAAAATTAAAAAGTGGTTGGTGCAGCACGCCCCAAAATTGAAAAATGTGCAAAAGCCCTTTTTTTACTTTTGAGTCCGAAGGCGACTTTATTTAAAAACAATTTGATTCCGCCGAGTAGGACGACTCAAAATGTTTTTCTTGTTACATTCGCTTATATTGACTTTGACCCATGATAGTCAGGGAAGGAAATAACTGGGGGGAATGTGACCATAAAGCCTCGTCTGGGTATTCAGAGGTACTGCTTGGGGTTATGATGTATATTTGTTTAGTTTCTGTGGCAGAGCGCCAGATGATTTGATTTTTCATTTTATTTTGATGAGCCAGAGGATAGGTTTAAGGTTGTGACAAGAAATATATCAATTGAAAGTATGAATGTAAGTATAACATTTTTTATTGTAGAATATAAGAAGAATTAATGCAATGAAAAGTATTGAGTTTCATTTCTTACGTAATAATTACAAATTTTCAATTATGAAATATTTGGTAATATATGAATTTACATTAAATTCCATATAAGTGACAGCATCACATGTACTCTGACAAAGCATTACTTGACATGGACATGTGTATGTATAACAGTCATTTCCTACAATACGGTAATAATGAAAAAATAGTGCATTTTTTGAAACAGATAGAAACCCCTCTACTCATTCTCTGAAAACTTCCACTTCCACCATCTAGCATGATGGTGTTACATTCATCATCTGTAGTTTGTAATTTATCTAAAAATATGAGAGAGCCTCCGTTCCTATCCCATGTTCTCAAAATACAGCTATTAAACGATCCTGTGCCAGTAGCTGTTTTGCAACATACATGTACAGCTGAGCTAAGAGGTTTTCGGATTTCTTGTCCTATACGCAGTGCTGATGTTGGTCGACAATTTAACAATTTGCAGATTGAAATATGATGTTCCATATTCAGATTTTTAATTACTATCAGTTGAACCGAACCCTCTTTCACCGCGTTCAGTAATATCTAGTGTCTTTACTTCTTCTGATATAAGATAATAGATATTTTGATCTGTACTCCTCACCCAATATTGTGCGGGTGATAAAATCGAGAAGAATAGGATGGGCTGGGCATGTGGCGCGTACGGTGGAGGAGAGGGGGGCGTATAGGGTCTTGGTGGGGATACCGGATTGAAAGAGACCACTGGGGAGATCTAGGCGTAGATGGGTGGATAATATTAGGATGGATCTCCAGGAGTTGGGATGTGGGTATGTGGACTGGATTGGGTTGGCCCAGGATAGGGACAGGTGGCGGACGCTTGTGAGTGCGGTAATGAACATTCGGGTTCCATAAAATGCGGGGAATTTCTTGACTAGCTGCAAACCAGTTAGCTTCTCAAGAAGGACTCTGCACCGTGGAATAAGTAAGTACGTAAATAAGATCTTTTGACAGATAATTTCAGCAATATGATCACAGCGAGAAACAATGAATGGTATGTCAGAATGATTATACGGAATCACGCCTCGATTACCACGACAATCTTCATCAACTATACCCCCTCCTATGTCTATATGATGTTCCAGTGCCCGTCCCGAATGGGAGCGATCCGAACGTAAGAGCCTTCCGGAAGTTGTATCTGTAAGTCTGTTGATATTGACCATTCAAACGCCCAATTAAACCCTATCTGCCATCTGTTGGCATTATTAGGACCTCACCATATTCACCACGTTAGCAGGTTAAGGGTTAATACTTTCCCTCTAGCCGGTACTGCTGTATGTTACGCGCTGCGTTAGTCGAGACCTGCGTCTCTCGGTTATCCTCTTGACGGTGCAAGTGCGTTCTGTCAGTTTTACAAAGCGAAGGAGAACCTTACTCTGAGACGGCGTCATATTTTTTTGCCTTCAAGATAAATATTTAAAGAAATTTTTAACATGTATCAAAAGATTTTTTTTTTTACAGTCAGCACCCTAAATGGACACGTGGTGAACGGCCAATGAACAAAAGCCGATCGTAGCGGCAGCACCACCATAATCTGCTCGACTGAATCGGTGATGTCACAGCCTTGTCTTCGAAATGGAAGATGTGGCTTGCAGCAACGAACCAGGTTCCCTCTTCCATCAAAAAACGGGCAACATGCAGCGTGCATTCTTTGAATCGGAGATTGATATCGAAAATATCTTATATGAATTCGAAAATATCTGATATGAATTTCCGAATAAGTGTCTGGGAGCAATTGCTCGCAAGGTAATGTTTTTGAGTTGAATGCAAATACATATTGGTCCTAAGTAATCTTCTTAGTTAATTGCAGCTGATCGAGGTTATAGACGAAATCGAAAACATGTGATGTTAAGCTTTTAACTGATGGGGGTTGACGTGAGCAAACGTTGCACGTGTTTGACATGGCACAACCGAAACTGTTATATTTTAGGACGTGTTTGTATATCAAAATGCAATAATCACAGAGTAATTGTGATGTCAAAATTGCGCTCTCTGCTCTGTGATCTTTCAGATAAAATATTTTTGGAATTTCATTTCCTAATAAGACAACTGAATATTTTCGACAGGCCAAAAACGAAAATTTTTCGATAATATAATAAATTTAGATTGGAACGCCGTCCGCAGTTTTTTAATGTAAGAATGGACTGAACCAAAAAAAGGCTACATGTTCATATTTTACAGTGTACTGATACAATTAAGGCTAATAGACTAGTAGTAGTGAGGCAGCCATGGCCCAACAAAGGTGTTACGTATTAGGTATTTTGTTAGGGTGCCGCCATGCCCTCCCGACGCCTGGACTGAACTGCTTCAGTGACGTCATGATGAATGTTGAGGTTGGCACGCGGAAGCCAGGTTGCGGTTCCACCACGTCGAAGGGCAATGCCTCCGGGGCCGAAATTATAAAAAAATGGACTGCATTGGGCCCCAAAATTAGAAAATGGGAAGGATTTCTGATTGCCGCCGTGTATCGTGGTAATTTTTTTGCCGGGAAATAAGGGAGATGAGGAGACGTCCGTCGCTGCCTCTTGACAAGGTTTCTTGGCGTAGGTAGTTATGGTGTAGGAGAAATTGTTTGCAATTCGGTGCCCCCTACTAGCTGATGAAGTTACTTGACGAAGCATGCACATAGGATGTTTTGTGTGCATGATGATGTTATAGGTCATAACAAATAATAACAGGTAGTGGAGTTAATTGTTTATTGTCTCTGTCACCCACAAATAAAAAAACGGAGTTTGTATATTCAAAAATTAATCATTACAATTGTCTCAAGGATTTGTTACAAATCCACTCTTAACCAGATTAGTGGACTAATGTAATATTTATTACATTAATCCACTAATCTTGTTAAGAGTGGATTTGGAACCTTTAAAAATCATATTTCTTAAAAAATAAGATAGTGCTTCTGGATCGTACATAATTTCATGAGGAAGGGTTTGACATGGGCAAGCGTACCAAAAATATTGTTTCTGCCCATAACAACCATAAAAATGTATGTATTTGTACAATTTCTTTTTCTCAAAATTAATGTAACACCTCTTTTGTTTAAGGATAATTCTAACTCACCTTTTCCTCTGCTTAGTTTAATTAAATGATGATCCTCTGTTCTTGACCTTGTGCTTGATACTTGTTCTAACTTCACCTTTCCTAAACAATTTCGTACACTACTTCTTTTTGACATTAATTCAAATTTTCCACTACATAACGTAACCAAAATTCCTCTTTTATTTATCATAGTGTTTGAAATCGGGCAAGCTTTCTCTCGTCCACTTCCTCTCATTATGCAACTTTTGTGTGAAACTTTGTTTCAAAGGTACAACAAAATTGTAGTAGAAAAGAATTTAAAGGTTTCTTTTCAATAAGCCCAGTCCTTGTTCCAGACACAGATCAACAATCAATCATTTGACAAATAGAAATGTGATGTTTCATATTTCTTTCTATTATAACATATAGCAAATAAGAAAATTAACTAAATTGACACCTTACAATTAGTTTTGCCCAGTAGAGCCGAATTCTCTTACACCACGCCAAGTGACATAGTTTTTTTTTTTTACCAAATCCAATTCTGGATAATATATTTTTTCAGAGATTAGCTGTACAGTTTTATCACCACGAGATATAAGGCTTTTCTGAATGACTGAATAATAACACCCTTAAATTACCACAAAAGTCTTCAATGCTGACTCCCGATCCGATACCTAAATGATGAAACAATGCCTAATCGTACATTGGAGCGATTCTGCTGTAGCACACCTCTGGAAGTTTTATTTGCAGGTCTGTTCTTTTCAATTTCTTCCCTCTGGCAGGTACCGTTGTACCGTAGGGGCTTCGTTACTTGAATGCTGCAGATCTTGGTGATTCTCGTGTAGGGGTCGGAGCCTGTTCTGTCAGTTTTACGAACTGAAGGTAATTACCGCTTTTAGTTGACTTGGCATGTGCTTTTCCAATTAATTTCAAAGAATGAAGAAGGACATCTTGGGTTGACATGGTCTCTTTTCTAAGATATAAAATTAATTTTGAAATTAAAAGTGTTATGAAATTTACTGACAAAATTTCATTTAACTAAATTCATTATACTGACGGACACATGATGGATGAATAAACAAACATCTGTTGCAATGACCACACCAACATTCTGTTTATCTTTTAACAAGCTCGCAATAAGGTGGCATTGCGAATAAAAATGCTTGGTTCTAAACGTACCACATTATAAGATTCAGATAGTTTCCATGTACGCAATCTATATGTAATTTATCATCTCTGTTTTTTTCTTGTGTAAATTTGTATATCAGTTTAGGAAACGTATCTGTAATCAAATTTTTAAGAGGAACTTTTTTTTGCATATTTGTATTGATCATAGGTGGTTTCATGAGTTAACGAAAAATCTTCGATGTTACACTTAAAATGAAATACAAAATGCGACACCAAACGTCTGAGTGATGGTGGTTGATGCAGACGTAAGTTACATGTACAGGTTTCTGAAAGATTACAATTATAAATCAAATTTCTTATGTTGATCTTAAAGTCATTTCTGCAATTGGAACACAATGAATGTATCATCCAACCTTCGCTAGCAGCTTGGTTATGTTTCACATAGAGAATACGAGGAGAGTTATCATTATCAAGTGGTACAGCTGTAATGGCAAACATTTTACATTTTATGAAAGCAGAAAAATCCAAAACAAATTCTACCAAATTTAGATTTGAATGTGGTCCACATTCTTTTATAGTATCAATAGGTACAATTTGGAAAGGTAATGAAATACCATAATGGGTAACATTATAAATCCAAAAATCTCCCTTGAATGAAAATATGAAGGAATCGATTATAAAATCTGGTTCCTCCATTCCTTCCTAAAATATGGTATAAAGTGGTGGAGTCGGTTTTTGCTATGTATAAAGTGACTGTGTTGTACGAATCTATCATTCCAGCCATGAATGCTGGGAATGTCCCAGAAATCATACAACATAATCCCAACATACATAATTTTGAAAGTATTAATTCGATAAAATTTCTACTTTCAAAAATGTTAGGAATGAATTCCGTCAACCACGTTCCCATCCAAACCATGGGTTGTAACAGTCTGCCTGTTTTGAAAACGTAGTCTGATCCATCAAATTCCTTTCCAGCTAATTTCATTTTAAAAGAGACTTTCAAAAGAAATAGTATGTGGATAAATATTTTATAATTACTGACTCCATTGCAGCGAACAGATATATTCTGGTAACATAAATAATGGTTCATTACAAAACACCACCACCAGTCATCTCTTTCATAATAAAGAGTCGTAATAGTGTCGAATAAACTCGGACAATTTATTGTATAAAGTGTAGACCACCTGACAGGGACTTGTTCGGTTTCGATTACACAATGCTTATGAAATCTTTTGTCTCTATAATTCCTTTTAATAATGGAAACGTATCTGGAATCAATTTATGATAAGGGAAAATATTTGAACCTACTGCTTATTGATACTGTTGATATACAGGGTGGCCGAGAAATCACCGTACACCGACAAATACGCTACCATAATTTCATTTGAATCACTTAGTACGCCTTGGTTACATGTCCAGCGAATCATTATATGCACCTTGATGCTGGACACACAAACGGATGCACCTTCATATCCTCTTTGACATACGTCGGAGCATTTTTGGAGTAATTGTGCGAAAGGCGTCTTCCACAGCTTTGTGCAAATCTTCGTTGTTGTAGCGACGCGCAGCCACTCTTCCCTTGATAACACCCCACAACGAATTGTCTGGTGTGGT